>Ga0302205_10000311_pt1 | contig 21514 bp, 19 predicted proteins | sample II_Fen_E1_3_FD_194582 | JGI IMG/M metagenome (GOLD analysis project Ga0302205, IMG submission 194582) | Peat permafrost microbial communities from Stordalen Mire near Abisko, Sweden - II_Fen_E1_3 | ecosystem: Environmental > Terrestrial > Soil > Wetlands > Permafrost | place: Sweden: Abisko...
GCTGCCAAATTCACTGTAGGTGGCGAAAACGCTAAAACGTATGCCATCACGATTCCAAGTACGACCCAAACCATTGTTGCAGGTGCAAATCACCTGGATATCACCAACTTCACGTGTTCAAATGGCACCAACGGAGCCATTGGCACCAACGATTTATTCTATGTCGGCGGAACGCTTGCTGTTCCTGCTGCTGCCGTTCCTGCATCTTACACCGGAACCTTCAGTGTAACGGTGGCTTACAATTAAACTACTGCTTTTAGATACTTAAGACATCCACAAAGCAGCCCGGCAGATTTGATTCTGTCGGGCTGTTTCTTTTTAGTAAAGTTTCTTCTTAAACCATAAAGACACATTCACCAACCCAATCATCACGGGCACTTCCACCAACGGACCAATCACCGCTGCAAATGCTTCGCCCGAATTGATGCCGAAAACCGCTATGGAAACGGCAATGGCCAACTCAAAATTGTTGCTGGCGGCTGTGAAGGAAAGGGTAGTGGCCTGTTCATAATTGGCCCCCGCTTTCCGACTCATAAAAAAAGATGCCAGGAACATGACCACGAAATAAATAACCAATGGAATGGCGATTCGGACCACATCCATCGGAAGCTTGACAATGTATTCACCTTTGAGTGAAAACATGATGGTAAATAGCAAAGCAAATAGGGTGAAGGGGCTTATCTTGGGCACGAATTTTGTTTCAAACCAGATCTTGCCTTTCACTCGCAACAGGATAAACCTGGAAAGGAACCCTGCTGCAAACGGAACGCCCAGATAAATCATGACACTTTTGGCAATAGCGCCTATCGTGATGGCAGCCACGGCATTGTTTACCGGTAGTCCGAACCAACCGGGCAGCACCGCAATGAAGAACCAGGCATATACCGAGAAAAGCAAGACCTGAAAAATGGCGTTGAACGCCACCAACCCAGCCGCATATTGCCTGTCTCCGTGCGCCAGGTCGTTCCACACAATCACCATGGCGATGCAACGCGCCAGCCCGATCAGGATGAGGCCATACATGTAATCCAGGTTGAACTGGAGGAAAGCAATGGCCAACAGAAACATCAGGATGGGCCCGATGAACCAGTTCTGCACCAGTGACAAACCAAGTATTTTGGTATTCTTGAAAACATCCCCCAATTCTTCGTATTTAACCTTGGCCAGTGGCGGATACATCATGATGATGAGGCCAATGGCAATGGGAATGTTGGTGGTGCCCACCGACATGGAATTCCAAAACGATGCCACGTTCGGACTGATCCAACCAGCAAATACACCAATGAACATCGCCAGGAAAATCCAAAGCGTGAGGTAGCGGTCTAGAAATTTCAAGCGAGTTTTCATATTAACAGCAGTTTTTTGTAGAAGTGGAACAATCACAAGAAGGTTCCGTTCCCCTTAGGAGCCCATTCAGAATTCCGGCAGCACAACCTACTCCCGACCGAACCGTCAGAGCACCATGTTTGCAATTCAATGCACAGGCACCACATTCCATACAATCGTCTTTATCCAAAATATATGCTTTTTTATCCCGCATTTGAAAAACCGCACGGGGGCAAACCACCATACACATGCCGCATCCGGTACACAAGGCAGGATTCAGGTTCAGCGTGACAACATTTTTTAGGTACTGCATGATTAAACGAGTTTTGAAAGAATATACAGAATTACACCGAGGGCGACGAAGGCAATTTGAAGCGGAACAGCCAACTTCATTTCCTTCTGAACCCCAGAAAGGGAAGTATACGTGGACGAACCAGTAAAGTTCATGCACATGAACGAAGCCACACTTACATTGACCAAGCCAAGGGCAATGCCTTCCATGGCTGAAACATGAATGATCAGATTCAAACCGATGGTCGAAACGACTCCCCAAAAAGCACCCTTCATCGCAAACGGCCGAAATGGAATCCATGTCAGAAACAGGGGACCCAACACAATGCCGGCGATGTAAGCACAAAAAATATTCAGCACTGGAAAAAGGCCTGTCGAAAGCATTTTCTCAAATAAGAATCCACTCCTGTCCAAACCTGCGAAAAAGAAAAATCCAGCTAGTATGGCCAAAAGTTGGAATTTCCCATACATGAAATCGTTCGGAATCAACTTCGCCCGTTCCTTCATCGGGAAATTCATCTTCCGCATTTCTGGCATGGCTTTATACCCTGCAGAAATGAACGCCTTGATGTCCCTGGCCAAAGCTGGGCCAAAAATGCCCCTGAAACCAGTCTGTTCTTTCACAATATGTGCTGCCACGCCACTCGCGCTTAGTTGTGGCAGTATGACGTTGCGATGATTGACGATGTGTTCCAACGATACCTTTTTAATGCTTTTCACCACGTTATCCGTGCCAAACGTGCCTTTGCCTGCCGCACACCATACGTTGACCCCCTTGGTGTCGATGACTAAAATCCAGAGGTTCAGTCCTGAAAGCTCTTTTCGAAGCATATCGAACGATAGTTTGTAGTTGCCCGAAACCAGAACGTCCGATTGGCTGTCTGGCTTTCCGACTTTGTATAATCCCGGTTCGACACGGTAATGATTTCTGCCGAAACCCAAACGCATCTTTACCGCACCCATCCGATCTTTAAAATCCAGACTGGTGGAAACGGTTGGTGCACTTATTGCTACTGGTTTGAACGATTGAAAGTCCATCAGCGTATGGCTTCTAAATAGAATTCGTAAAAGCGTTTTTTAATAGCATCCCTTACCCTGCGGAATTCACTCCAGATGAATTCATCGCTACCGACCGCATGGGAAGGGTCGTCGAATCCGATGTGCAGACGATGTTTCACTTTCCCGATAAATACCGGGCAGGTTTCATTGGCATGGTCGCAAACGGTAATTACGTAATCCCAAACATCGTTCAGGTACTCATCGACGAGTTTGGGGTAATGTGCTGAAATGTCCACGCCGACTTCTTTCATGACAATCGCCGCTTTGGCATTCACTTGGGAAGCGGGTTGCGTACCCGCTGAACATACGGTGATGTTCGGGTCGAAGGATTGCAAGAATCCGTGTGCCATCTGGCTCCGGCAACTGTTGCCGGTACATAAGATCAAGACGTTCATAAACAGCAACTTTTTTCTTCGTTTACAATTTTTCGGTTTAAAAAGACATCCAGGAGTTTCTTGGCTTCCTCCCAATTCTCCGGATCAATGCAGTATTTGATGAAGGGAGGATTGATGGTCCCCTGGATAAGACCTGCCCGCTTCAACTCATTCAAATGCTCGGAAAGGGTGGAACGGGCGATGGGAAGTTCTTCGGCCATGTCGCCGCTGTAACAACACTTGTGAAGGTTGTTGGCCAGGTAATCGAGGATGAATATCCGAGCAGGATGGGCCAGAGCTTTGGCATAACGTGCCAATTTTTCCTGGTCGACGGTGTAAATTTGATCCTTATTCATAGGGGTATTTAGTATTTCGTAAAAAGACGAAACAAAGATACTGGTTTTATTTAAATGACCTAATATTCGTCCTACAATTAATTATTTCCAAATATCTTTGACATCGATCAAGTCCACCCATTCGGAACCTTAAAATGCTATAAATGAGAGCTATTAATTTCTTTATATTCCTGTTTTTATTTTTTTTGGCCCCTAAATTGTTTGCTCAAACAAATGAATCATCCAAGTTTGAATGGAAAAAAGTCGTTGTAGGCGGTGGTGGTTATGTTTCGGGTGTCCTGTTTAGCGAAGCAGCCAAGGATGTTGTTTATTGTCGAACGGATGTCGGTGGAGCATATCGGTGGGATCAATCAAACGCCTCCTGGATTCAACTTTTGGACGGTGTCGGGCGATCGGAATCGGACCTGCGTTGCGTGGAAAGCATTGCCGCGGACCCTACCGATTCAAGTCGTTTGTATATGGCTTGCGGAGGTTCGACAGGCAGTTCTGTAGGTGGCGTATATTGGTCAATCGACCAAGGCAGAACGCTGAACTATGTTTCTACACCTTTTAAGATGGCAGGAAACAATTCCGGACGCGGTATCGGTGAGCGATTGCAGATTGACCCCAACAGTCCAAACATTCTATATTATGGTTCCAGAGTTCATGGCTTGTATAAAAGCATCAATTATGCCAAAACCTGGACCAAAGTCACCACGTTTCCTGTTACAACGACCACTGATGGGGGTGGACTTTGTCTGGTAGTTTTCGACAAATCGAGTGCAACTGTAGGCACTGCCACACAAAACATCTTTGTCGCCGTTTCGCAAAACGGGAATAGTCTTTATAAGAGTGTTGATGCAGGTTCAACCTGGTCCCTCGTTGCTGGTACACCGACCACCTTGCAACCCCATGGTGCCATGATGGACACTTCAGGCATCATGTACCTGACCTATGGAAGTGGAACCGGCCCCGGAACCGATGGAACCGGCGCCGTCTGGAAATACAACACACGAACGGACGTTTGGGCGAATATTACACCAAACAGCGCCAGTGGCTACAGTTATGGTGGTTTTGGAGGTGTTACGCTGGATTTGCAAAAAGCAAATACCTTGGTCGTCAGCACCGCTGTCAATTGGAGCGGTGGTGCCAAAATATTTCGAAGTACGAATGCTGGATCAACCTGGAAGGCAATGAACAGCAACTGGGTTCTGACGTCGCCCGATGCACCCTATCTGGGCACCAGCAGTGGAAATACCGGTGCTGGCAACTGGATTGAAAGCATCAAGATCGATCCGTTCAATTCCAACCGAATCATGTACGTGACCGGAGCGAGTGTCGTTGCCAGCAGTGACGCCACATTATGCGATGCCGGCAAGACGACCCATTGGGTCAGTAACGTGAAAGGTATTGAAGAAGCCGGCGCCTACCACATTCTCAGTCCGCCATCAGGAACCGCTGTTCTTTTTACCAATTGGGGTGACATTTGCGGGTTCAGACATACCGATTTAAACACTTCCCCAACCTTTGCCAGTTGGTTTGGATGGGGATATGGTCATGGTTTGGACTTTGCGCAAAACAATCCCAATATTCTTGTTCGGAACGACGGGTATGCCAAAGGCTTCATTTCGACCAACAACGGAGTTTCTTGGACGCTCTTTGCCAGCCAGGCAGTTACCGGCGCAGGCAGCAATGGAGAAAAAATACAGATTTCAGCCGATGGAACATCCATTATCTGGTCACCCGAAAATGCGGTTCCGTATTATTCAAAGGATGGCGGAAAAAGTTGGACGGTCTGTGCGGGTGCGCCTGCTGGATACAACTCCATCACTTCCGACAGGGTGAACGACAACAAATTCTACTATTATCATAAAACGACCGGTTACGTCTATGTTTCCACCGACGGCGGTGCCAATTTCACCAAAGCTGGTTATGCTGCAACATGGGGCCAACGCATCTCAGCCAATCCCTGGGTGGAAGGCGATATCTGGATACCGGTTTATGGTCAGGGAACCAACGGCGTTTTTCACTCCGTCAATTCAGGTACTTCCTTTACCAAACTCACATCAATGCCGGAAGCTTCATCCGTTTCACACGGCAAGAATGCTCCTGGTGTTTCTTACGCCACCGTGTTTGCAAATGGAAAAATTGGCACCCAATGGGGTATATACTATTCTAAAGATCAGGGTGTCAGTTGGGCAAGAATCAATGATGACGCGCATGAATACGGCTGGATTGACTATGTTGTTGCCGATCAGCGGGTTTTTGGCAGGGTGTTCCTGAGCCCGAACTGCATGGGTGTACCCTATAGTCAACTCAAGGCCGATACCCTTTCAAGTATTCCGGCCAAACCACTAAAAAATGACCTTCAATTTTATCCGAATCCCTTTGCAAATAAAATAACGTTGAATACTGACGATAATACCGAATACAAGATTTTGTCAATTGATGGAAAAGTAATGGAATCAGGTGTCTGTGGCAGAAACAGTGAAGTTGGTTCAACCCTTCCGTCCGGAATGTATCTGCTGAAATTAGCACTTGGCAACAAGGTGAAATCGGCAAAAATAATCAAACGTTAGTCGATATACAAAAAAAACAATGCTCCCAACTTTGTTCACAGTATTTACTATTTTGTATTTAGCTTTCGACCAAGTGTAAATTGACTTGATTTTCCACCTAATTAATGCCATAGCAAGTTCGTAAACAATTTTTTGTATCGTACTTTAGCATTATTAATTTTCTATTTTAGACACAGAATAATTAACCTAAAAATTATCTAAATGAAAAAACTATTACTCCTCCTTTTTTTACTCGCATCAGCCTACGCACAGTCGGCATTTGTCCCAGATCCAACTACAGTGTTCAACATCAAGCAAACTAGTTCCGGTTTGATTATTGGTGGAAGCACAACTTCGCCATTTATGCAAACTCCAAATCAAAAAACAAATCAGGCGTTCCGTTTTGTACCGGTATCGGGTAAAGCTGACACCTATTACTTGTTAAACGAGAACGGTGATTATTTTAATAAACAGGCAGCTGTTTCATGGGATAGTTGGAGTGTTGCATATGAAAAAGTAATCAATGGTTTAAACTCAGAATGGGTTATCGTTGGAGATGCCACTGGTTTCAGACTCCAGTTGAACGCCAACGGAATGTATATGGCTACCGATAATATAACTGTCGGTTCAGGTATCTATTGCGATAAAGCCGCTGACAATGCGAATGGTTTGTTCACCTTGGAACCTGCCGTCGTTACCTACGAATCTTTTGAAGTTGCCGAAAAAGCTCTGATGCCACAGATTGAAAGAAGTTATCAGTCTTATCCGGTCAACATCACTACTGCTGGTGTAAGTGACATTATTTTTATTACACCTACAGCCGGATTCACTGTTGACAAATCGCAGATTACCCCTGCGGATGTTCAAGCCGGCTTAGGAAAGATTAAATTGAGGATTTCAACCACAGCAGCAGTTGGAACAGTTGGCAAAATCTTTTTCGCAGTAGGCTCCGTTGCCGAAGATAACAGATTTGACACCTTAACTGTTACGTCCATTGCAAAACGCCAGCGCAATTATATTATCAATGCCTCCGATACCACCAAGGTTATTGGAACGCTTTCCACTTCTGATGCTCCGGCATTGAGGATCAATACTGGAGACATCACCCAGAAATTCCTACTCCGCCCTGTTCATGAAGGAGTCAACGACAGTTTGTTCTATTTGCTGCAAGATGGCGATTACAAACCTATTAGCAAAGATGTGACCAGCAATTGGCAAGTCATCTTCGACTCATCGCCTGCAGAAGCTACGTGGAAAGTCGTTACCCAAGCAAACGGGATAACCAGTTCCATCACGAATATGGTGACCGGAAAAGCATTGGGTTGTGACGGTCTGGATGTTGATAGCAGAGTTTACGATGACAAAACATTCACCGCCAGTCCCACTGCAGGTCCCTATTGTGAATGGAAAATCGTGAATGCTGATTTGGCCGTTGTCCCTGAATTGTTCAGCCTTTCCGACAACAATCAAGTTCTATCGGTCGAAAAGAGTTTCCAATCCTACCCGATAGTTGTGACGACCAGTGGCATCAAGCAAAACATCAATATTACCGCTTCAACCGGATTTACAGTGGATAAGCAGGTAATTACTCCTGCTCAAGCTATTGCCAGCTTAGGAATTGTGAAAGTACGAGTCAGCACTACGGCTGTTGTCGGTACCCCTGGCACCATCATCTTCTTTACTGACAAAGGTGGCCTTGACACCGTTAAGGTGACTTCCATCGCTGTTGAAGCCCGTTATTATATTCAAAACAACGCTGTCGTTGGTATGGTTGTAGGAAATCATTCTACAGCCAATGCTCCTGCATTAACAACGAAAATCGACACCATCACCCAGAAATTCATTGTTCGTCCGTTGAACCCAACTCTAACAGATAGCTTGTATTACATCATCCAGGATGGTGATTATCAAATGATGAAAAAATCTCCGAGCAACGCATGGGATGTGATCTTTGGCGGACCTTCTGCTGAAGCCGTATGGAAAATTGACAGTAAGGCAGGCCGTCCATACATGATCGTCATTAATAATGTTACAGGTAAAGCGCTTGGAGTTGATAACCTCCTTGTTAACGACAGATTATGGGATGACAAGACGTTTGTTGAAAGTCCGACAGCCAAGCCTTATTGTGAGTGGAGTCTGATTACAATACCCTCATCCGTTAAAAAAGTGGAAACTTCAAACTTAATAGCCACCGTTTCCGGTCAACAAATCAATGTTTACGGAACTAAAGAAGGCGATCAAGTTCGTGTTTACAATGTTGTAGGAAAAATGGTTCAACATTTTACTGCTCAATCAAACATAAGCTCAGTTAATGTTAAGGGATCTGGTCTGTATCTCATTCAAGTGAATGCCACGACTCTGAAGGTTATCAAATAACCGAACAGGTTGACTTAATTAAAGAGCTCCCAAATGTGTTTAGCATTTGGGAGCTCTTCATTTTCTAAAGCTTCTACATTCATTTCAGCCCTCCAAGGTCAATGACCAAATTCAAATCATCGATGGGCTCGTGAAGCTGGTACTTATAATCCTTTCCGCGATAAGACTTCTCAACCCTGTTGTCCCAGATGCTTCTGGACGCATCCTTTAATTTCTTGAACATATCCGTCCTTTTCACCACTTCACTGGTGATGGGTGCCAGCACTCCCGAAGACTTCGCTGCGAAGTCACCAATCAATTCATCCACATCCTTGATGAAGGCTTTACGCTTGTACACAGCACTATCCGCCAGGTTCTCATTGCCTCGGTAATTAGCGAACAAAAGTTGGGTGCCGCTACCCGACAAATATTTGAGCACCATATCTGCAAGAACCTTTTCGTCAGGTACTTTAATAAACGAAGGCGCATATTCCGGAATGGTGGTCGAAACCGACCGGTAGTAGTGCACCAGATAACTTGACAGAATCTCTGGAACCACCTTCTCCAGTTTATCGTGAGCATACGTCTGAAAATCAACACTGTCAGAAGCCAAGGTTTCAATTTTCTCAATATGCTTCGTTTGAATCGACAACGTGTTCCCATTAATCTCCATCACCCTGTACGGACAAGGATACGTCACAATGGAACCTGTTTCCACATCAAACATGTGATTCCCGTTCCGATCGTCCACTCTCGAAATGTCCGATGCGTGGAAATGCCCAGTAAACATCACCTCGACACCCGCATTCATCAAAATACGTTGCAATTCCGTGTAATTGTCCAGCAAGTAGGGGGCTGCATACACGCTTTCATAATCAAAATGCTCCACCACACCATGATGGACCATGCCGATGAGCTGCTTTTTCTGTGCTTTTGCCAGCGCAATCTGAGTGCGTATCCAAGCCATCGTTTCAGGCTTAATAACCCCCTTGGTAATCCTATTGTCGGCGCTGGCACCTTTCGATTTGAAGGTGTTGTCGTAGTACTTGACGCCATCCAGACAGAGAATTCTCAATCCCTTCACAGGCTCACTCACATAACTCAACGAGTTTGGATCTTTACTGATGGCAGAATTAAAACCGAAATCCCCATAGATTTGACTGAACTCGTCAGCCGTTACAGTAGCCACCGCATTGGTGGTATCTCCGATGAACTTCACTGCAAACGGATTGTTGATGTCGTGATTGCCAGGAATGACCAAAACCTTGATGCCATGATCCAGCAACGGCCGAAGTGTTTTTGCCACCCCTTCGTGACTGACCAACTCACCATCTTTGGTCAAATCGCCCGAAACCAGAACGATATCGACCTTCTCGTTCAGCAGATTCTGAACCGCAGCTTTCAAAATAGCCGGACTGTCATACAACATTTTCCGGTCCCTCATAATGTAATTATCAAAGGCTGAACCCTTTACAACCAGCAATTCGGGCGCCATATAATGAAGGTCCGTAATATGTCCAATTTTTATCGTAGTTGCCTGGATCGAAAAGATAAAAGAGAAAAAGCAAAGTACAAAACTTATAATCTTATTCATTTGGTAATCATTTTTGTTCGGTCACTCAAATATAAGGCTAATATTTGCAAAATAACCAACCTTAACCGATACGTTGATTACCAATATTTTTACCATAAAACAGGGCGAATTTCTTGTAGGGTAAATCCTACATAAAATTGATGGATACCCTTACGTATAGAAGCTTCATTTGCAAGTACTTTAGTACAATCATAAACTACTAGGCTCACACGACTATGTTACACGAAACAAATGTATTTTCCAGTGATTTTCAGGCTAGCCCTGAAATGATGATCCTGATGAACTTGAAGGACGGAGCCTACATGGATGTCAACCATGCCTTTCTGAACACCCTCGAATTCGACCGCTCCGAAATAGTCGGAAAAAGTACGCTGGAACTCGGTTTTCTTACTCCCAAAGACCGTGAAATACTCGAATACAGCATCAAAAGCCGCAATCCCCTCAAGGATTACGAAATCGTTGTTCGAAGCAAAACCGGCGCCGTGGTGGTCGGATTATTATCTTGCATCACCTTCCGAATCAAAAGCAAGCCCTACCTAATCACGGTAGTAACCGACATCACCCAACGGAAATTTCAGGAAATTGCAAACCAAAAACTCAAAGAATTGGATATGTACGGTCAAAACCGCAATCTGGTCAACAACTAACCTTCAATCCCTATTTTTCCTCTGAATACTTCTTGAAATTATTCAAGATCATCTGCCACCCCTGTTGCTGAAGCTCCAGCGAATTCTCACCCTCCGCTTCAAACGTCTCCACAATCCTGGTTTCCCCGTTTAGTTCGTAAAAGTTGGTATGCACCGTCCGTTTATCGCCCAGCACACTCGTAATCCGTTTGTGAAGCTCCACTTCCTGATATGTCCCCCCAAAGTCGAACCCGAAACTCCCGTCCTTCGCCTCCATTCTCGACGAAAACAGTCCACCCGGCTTCAAGTCATTCTCTGCAGAAGGGCAATGCCAATCGTCCCCCGCATAGTTCCATTTGGTAATATGTTCCGGCCTCGTCCAATATTCCCATACCTGCTGAACCGGTTTTTTGACGGTTGCCTCAATGGTGAGCACCGGCCTGGACGTCATCTTGGTCACCTTGACCACCTTGCCTGCTGAATCGTACGTGGTCCATTCCCCCGTTTGCCTTCCCTTATCGAACGAACCCGACCGCATAATGCTCCCGTCCTTACGGAACCATTCCCAATACCCCTGCATTTCATTGTCGATTATTTGACCTTTGGCCCAGAGAGAACCGTCTTTATGCTGTTTAATGTGATTGCTCATAGATCTATTTTTTAATGTGATGGATCAAAAGTAAGAAGTATTCGAGAGGTTTCAAATACCTATAATTTAGTATAATACCGCACCATCGGCCTATTTTTCGAAGTCCTGTCCACCACCTCAAACCCCGCTTTCAAATACGCCGAATACAGCCCTGTCCACACAAACGAATCCGGCAGTTCCCCCTTGGTCGGAATGGTCGGATATGCCTCTATTACACCAATACTCATCTCCCGTGCATACTTCACCACCCCCTTCAACAACTCCACCGAAACCCCCTGCCGTCTAAAGTCCTTATCGATAAATAGGCACGGTATCGACCAAACCGCTTCCTTATCTATCCTCTTATGAACCCTCGAACGACCCAATTTGCTGAAATCCTCTCTCGGCGCAAAAGCCGCCCACGCCACAGCCTGCCCCTCATAAAATCCAAGCACCCCTGTCGGCCTGTTATCCCTAACCAACCAATGCATGGCATCCTTGTTTCCGTCGTTAGCCTTGCCCTCCGTCCAGTCCACCTTCGTGAGTCGGTAATACATGCACCAACAATTCCCGCAAGCGCCTTTTGAGCCGAAGAGTTCTACGAACTTGAGCCAGTTGGCCGTGGTTAAAGGCTCGAAGGTGAGGTGGGAGAGGAATTCAGGGTCCATATTTGAGTTTGACATAGTTTGTAAGCTTTGATACGGAAACAAATGTAGAAATATTTTTTTCCATAATCTTGTTGCACGAAACGATCTGGAATTCATCGCCAAGCTTGCAGTGGCTGTCAAACAAAAACCGATGAAGGTTCGGTATTATTCGCTGGATAAAGTGGCGGAAGCAATGCGGTATCTTGAATGAGGAGCATACAAGTGGAAATGTCACATTTGTTAAAGAGAATCGCTCTTGTATTTTTATACATAAAACCTCTCCATCAGCATTTCCTCAACTAAATCATACTTTTTATCAAAAAACTTTATAGATTTAGTGTCCCTTTGGAAGTCTGCATAGTATCATTTTGAGTATATAGCTGAATATATGGCTGAACCCCAACCTAAAAACCGTAAACACATCAAATTAAGCAGTAAAGCGAATGTTAGAAGGAAATCCGATTGTTGTTCAAGGTTTTGAAATACCTTCCGACGCCATATTATTTTTAATAATCCTTTCAATTCATATTTTAGCTGGTCTTACCTGCGTATTTTCAGGATTGAAGGCTATGCTTTCGAAAAAAGCCCCTGGCGCTCATCCAAAGGCCGGAACAGTTTATTTCTGGTCCTTATTTATTGTATTTACAACGATGACAATTATAGTAATGATGAGATGGAAGGAAGATCATCATTTATTTATCTTAGGTTTTATTTCATTCAGCTCAGCCTATTTGGGCAGAATTGCAAAGAAAAACAACTGGAATAAATGGAGTATTTATCACATCACCGGTATGGGCATTTCGTACCTGTTTTTAATCATTGCCTTTTACATTGACAATGGTAGATTTTTACCGGTATGGAAATCGCTTAATCCAATATTTTATTGGTTATTACCGGCTTTAATAGGAGTTCCAATCCTAATTAGAACATTAATTCGAAATCCTTTTTTAAGGAAAAGTCAGCAGCTGCAAAAAAAGAAATGAATATGATATTACCAAAAAAACGAGATCCAAGATTTATAACCATTAGGCGTGGTGGAACTTTAACAGACTCCTATCATCATTTGCTCGCATTATGGGCTGCCAATTGTGCAGAACACGTACTGCATTTGTTTGAACAAGCCAATACCGTCGATAAACGACCTAGACTAGCAATAGAATTGGGAAGGACATGGGTTCAGGGAGCGCTAACAGTGAAGCAAGCCCACCAAGCAGGTTTTGCTTCGAACGCTGCTGCAAAAGGATTGCCCGACGCTGCCAAATTTGCAGCATTGTCGGCTGGGCAAGCAGTTGGTGTAGCTCATGTTGCGGCACATGAACTTGGTGCAGCTGCCTACGCAATCAGAGCGGTAATGGCGTCCGTTGAAGAAAATAAGAAAAATGAAGTGGGGCGAATAGAATGTCAATGGCAGCGGGATCAACTTCCGGATGAAATTCGTGCACTTGTTCTTGAAGACCAAAAATTAAGAAATCACCTCTGTTGGTTTGTATTCGAATAATCAATATTGATCCGTTATTCAACACTAATTAAAGCGTATATCATGAATATCAAACTGGTCATTATTATCGTTCTCTCCATTGTGTACGGACTTTTTGAACTAATCATGGGATTGTATCAGAAACGTCAAAAAGAAACTGTAAAATCGGGAGATAAAAAGAGCCTTTGGATTCTTACCATTGGAATAACGTTGGGCTATTGGCTTTCCGTATTATTAATGATTATACCCGTATTTGTAGGTTATGCCTATCGGATAAAAGTGGAGGAGCATTTTATGATGGAGCAATTCGGACAGAACTATTTGGACTTTCAAAAACGAACAAAGAAGCTGATACCAATGATTTATTAAAGAAATTGGATCAGCTTAATTCCCCTGCATTTCTCGCCCTTAAAAATTATCAGCACGAGCCCTGACACGATTATTTAAAACACATCTTATGATCAAGGAAATAGCCCCATTATTGAGCATCATCAATCAACTCATTTTAGCTTCAGTTCTTTTTGCTGCTTCGAAAAAACAACTACACAATATTCTTCTGGGCATTTTAATCTTATTGCCTTTATTTCCCAATGTTCTAAATCTTCTAATTTTTTCAGGAAATATAGCACCTGTCAACTATGTTATTTATTTGGCAGTTTTAAGCAATATTTGGTATGGACCTGTATTGTATTTCTTTGTCCAAAGCATTTTTGGAATACCCTATAAATTTCGTGCTAGCCACTTATTGCATGCCATCCCTTTTTTATACGCTGTATTTTATTGTATTCATTTCGCTCTAAAAACACCTGTTGAACAACACGATTATTTGATCGCATTATCTCAAGGAGAAGCTAAAATTGACTTGCAGATTTGGAGTGACATTTTAATTCTGCAAACCTTAGGCTATGTTATTTATCTTTTAATTACATGGAAAAAAGAGGTGCAGAAGTTGGCCCAGTTTTATTCGAACGAGAATAGCATTCGTCTAAAATGGGTTCATTTTTTCTTGTGGGCACATTTGCTAATGATCATTCCAGCCATTGTTATTGTTGCATTCCCGTCTGCAGAAGGATTTGAAATTGTCCTGCCAATTCTTCTATTGATTTTGTACTGTTACGTAATCTATTACAGCATAAATACAGCTCCAAACCTGCAACGATCCATTCCTATTGCTGAAGAAACTAAAACAGCATCAAAACCACCCCTTTCAGCCAATAATCAGAAAATATTATTGGAGGAACTAACCCTTCAGTTTCAAAATGAAAAGATATATCTGAAAAAGGATTTGACCCTTAACGAACTGGCAAACGTTTTAAATGTTCAGCCATACCTGCTATCGTACACGATCAATAATAACCTGAACCAAACTTTTTTCGATTTGATAAATAGTTATCGAATCGAGGATGCCAAGAAAAAAATCTGTTCTCCCGATTTCTACCATTTAACCATCGATGGCACAGGACTCGTCTGCGGTTTTGGCTCAAAGGCATCTTTTAACAGGGCCTTTAAAAAACATGTTGGTATGACCCCTTCCCAATTCAAGCAATACCAATCTTGACCTTTCCTTCTTTTTCGTCCGAAACGTGTATCACTTTGTAAGTTGATACGTGTTTAAATGTGCATTGCCTATTTCTTATAGGTAAAATCTTAATTTTGCTGCAAAACAGTTTTGTTTTAGTAACCTTACTAAGAGCAACTATGAAAAAGATTACCACCGTTTTATTTTCAGCCCTTTTGGCTTGCACTGCATTTGCAGCAAAACCCAATCTTCATCAAGCTGTAGCAGCTCAAAGTCCTGAATTGACCAAAATCGCGTTAGACGCCGGAGCAGACCCAAACTCAAAATATGCCGGAGCTCCAGAACTTTATTGGGCCAGTATTTTGGGTCAAATGGATGTCATCAAATTATTGCTTGATAAGGGCGCTAGGGTTGATGAAGCATTTGCATCACCATACACACCTCTTGCTGGTCTGGTTATGAATCCAAAATCTCCAGGACAAATTGCAGCTGAGAATGCCGAAACAAACCAAAAAGTATTGAAACACTTCACGGAAGAAAAAGCAAAAGCAAGCGGATGGTGGGCAATAACGGATAGTACGAAATTCTCCACCGTTGCAGACAGAGTTAAAGTTTTGCTGGATGCGGGAGCCAACCCCAACTTCCTATTGGGAGGCCCCGGTGTAGTCAAAATTGGAACACCATTCCTTTTTGCAGTGGAAAAACAGCAATTAGCCATTGTTAAACTAATGCTTGACTCAAAAAGGGTTGATACGGAATTGCGATTTAATCAATGGGCGGAAAGCGTTGATCGTTTTGTGAATACAGTACATGCTGGCGTTTATGTAAATGATGAGAAAATGCGCGATTGGGCCAAAATACCTCAATTCAATTCCCCATTAATTTTTGCTGTCGAAAAACACAACCTTGAATTGGTGAAGATTTTAGCCGAAGGTGGTGCCGATTTGAATAATGGGAAAAAAATAGCCGGTTATAAGAATACGTCCTATTCCTATTTGACCCCATTGGATATAGCCATTGATAAAGGCTTTACAGATATTGCAGATTACTTAGCATCAAGAGGTGCAGAAAGATGCCAAAAATAAGCTGACAAACCGACAAATAGGCCGGTTAACCACCATCAAAATAACGCCTTCAATAAGTTAAAGCTTTTTGAAGGCGTTATTTATATCAAAGTTTCTGTGCTCATTTCAGATAAAACACCGTAACTTTGAAAGAAGCGTAATCCGCTGTTTAAAACTGAAAATCATGCTAATAGCTGTTAACCGAAAAAAATTCACTTTTTCACCCGATTCTACAAGGGTCATCGCCCGTTTTCTATATTTGAACGATGAACGGTCTGCAGACATCATCCGGAAGGTATTGGCAATGCCCGAAAAAGAAGTAAATAGTGCCATGAGCCAGTTACTGAGGGGGTATTCCCGGCGTCACCGAAATATTTCGCGCATCTTTGAGAAACACTTTGCCAAACTGGCTCCCATATTCGATAAGATTGAAGTGAACGAAGAAGATCTCAGTCCCACACAAAAATCCTTGATCGGTTCTTATTTCACCATGGAATACTCCATCGAATCGGCCGCTTTTTTTAATCCATCCGTTGTAGAAGATCCCGATCAGTCGGAAATAAGAGCAGATGAAAAGCGGGTTATTTTCAGTTTCCGTGCCACCGGCGAAGGCCACATCTCCTCCGTTGTTTTCCGCGCCGGCATCCTCGACAAGAACAACAACCTCACCATCGAACCCGTCGGAAAAATGCTGGCCGAAGCTGATGTCATCAAGCGCCATGTTTACGACAAAAAATCGTTTCAGGAGAAACTGGATGAAATGAAAGACAAGGAAAATGTCATTGTCCCTGCCATCTTAGATAAAAGTGATAAACTGCAAAACGAAGAAACCATTTTTTCTCCTGTTTTGCCCGTGATCACCGATAAAAAAAAGCTACAGGAAAAGTGTATTTCTCCAAATTTTATCCTAGATAAACTCGGCGATCATTTCACGTATGGCGAATTGATGCAGATCCTCGTTTTGGCACGAAAAGATCCCAAACTTAGGGAAGCTCACATCAAACTCATCAATCAAATGATGTGGCTGGCATCCTCCCACTACGAGATCAACTTCTCCATCGATTCAGCCATTTCCGAACGCGTTATTTTCCCCGTATCAGCAACCGAGAAAAATGGGATTGAAGACGCTCGTTTTGTGAAATTCACGGACGACAACGGTGAAGTAATCTATTACGCCACCTACACCGCCTACGATGGCGTTACGATTCTGCCCAAGTTGATCAAAACCACCGACTTTTACAATTTCCAGATACTGCCCATCAATGGCGAAATTGCCCAAAACAAAGGCATGGCCCTATTCCCCCGTAAAATCAACGGCAAGTATGCCATGTTGTGCCGCATCGACGGCGTCAACAACTATATTGCCTACTCGGACAGCATCAACATCTGGCACGAAGCCAAAATCATCCAACAACCCATTTACCCCTGGGAACTCGTCCAAATCGGCAACGCCGGCTCCCCACTTGAAACCGAAGATGGCTGGCTGGTCATCACCCACGCCGTCGGCTCCATGCGCGAATACACCCTATGCGCCTCCCTCTACGACCTCCAAAACCCCGAGATCGAAATTGGCCGCCTCAGCAGCCCCCTCATGGTTCCCAACGAATTCGAACGCGAAGGCTACGTCCCCAACGTCATCTACTCCTGCGGCTCCATTATACATAATGAAGACCTGGTCATACCGTATGCCATGTCGGACCATTCCTCCACCTATGCAACGGTTAATTTGAAAGAGTTGCTCGATGTGTTGAAGAATTCGAAGAAGGCGGAATAATCTGATCACAATGATCTTAACATCTAGAAACGCATAAAGAAATCCCACGTTTCTTTTGAAACCCAATTGACATCCGAATCAGGATCTTTAACGTTTTCGGTATGCCCACCCACGAAGGAGCCAAACAGGACCGGATATTCCTCCGGAAGCCCTTTAAATGCTGTCGTGACATGCGTCTGTGTCGTGGCTAACGGTATTTCTGGTATTACTTTCAACCCATTGTCTTCGACATGTGTCAATACACAATACTTACCACCCTGTTTGAGTTCATCGGAGTTGACATACTTGCAAAGACCGTCCTGAGTACCCGTAGTGCTAAAGTAAGCTAGCGGTTTGTGTTTATTCTCAGGCAGATAAATGTTCCAGTTTGCCGGAGAATAACAAGCCACAGCACGAAGATCATTCTGAAAATCTAATGATAACGAGTAGGTAAACATGGCACCAAAGCTAAAGCCACAGCAAAAGACGCGAGAGGTGTCTATGCTCAATTTCTCTTTAAACAATTTGAGCATATCGGCAAAGAAAATGTGATCTTTGTTATCCCCTCCACGCCATGGCGAACGGTCGGTGTACCCTTCGGGTGCCACAAAAATAACAGGCACCTTATCTCTTTCGGCATACGTTTTAAGCCCGTAATAGTTTTGATCCATCATGGTTTGCATGTGCCCACCCATCATGTGCATGGCGAAAATCAAACGATACGTAGTTTTTTTGTCGTAGTTTTTGGGAATATCAATGGTATATTGACGAGTAAGCCCTGCACTGGTCATGGTGTACGTCCCGCTCTTAAAATCTCCAAGTTCTTTACCGTAACCGGCACTGGGAGTAGGCGCATTTTTCAGTTTACGAGCAACTTCGACTGAAATACTTGATTGTGCATTGAGCGCAAAAAAGGTAGTTAAAAGGATAAGGATGACAACTGTTTTTCTCATCGATCATGGTTTAATTATAGTGGATGAATTTTTGCGAGCGAAGATACACTTATTTCATACTTATTCAAAAAATCATTACATTTGAGAATGGCTCAAATCGTGTAGTTCAGAAGTAATCAATGTTCAATCCAGATGCAACATCAAAGTAGGATGGAAACGAATCAAAACGAAGCAGTAAGTTCGTTGAGCTTGAGTCACGACCTCTATGCCGATTTGGCCAATGCAGTGCCAACTGGGATCTATCGTTCACGCGTTTTTCATGAAAAAGCCATGAAAGAAGAGCGGTGGTTGGAATCCCAAAATGCTCCCTATGTCATCGAATTCGCCAATGACCGCTTCTTTGAAATTCTTCAATTGGACAGAATTGAATACGAAAAAAATCCCGGAATACTACATGCTTTGGTTTTTGAAGACGATAAGGCTGAATTCGCCAGATTAAACGTCACAGCCAATTTGCAACGAACACCATTTTTTTGGGAAGGCCGCTTAATCGTAAACGACAAAATGATTTGGGTCAGTTTTAAATCCATTCCCCGCATCCTCAAAAATGGGGATATTGTATGGACGGGAACCCTTGAAGACATTACCTTACACAAGCAGTTCGAAGAAGTCCTTAAAATAAAAAATGCCGAACTGCAGCGCCTTAATGCCGACAAGGATTTCTTTTTTTCCATTCTAGCCCACGATTTAAAAAGTCCATTTACTTCGATACTCGGCTTTCTTGAATTGTTGATGAACAACATTCATACCATCGATATCAATCAAATAGAAAAGCAGTTATCCATTGTCCATGATTCCGCATCCAATGCCTTTCATTTGTTGGAAGACATTCTGGTATGGGCACTCTCGCAATCGGGCAAATTGCCCTTTGAGCCCCGAACATTCAACCTGAAATTATGCTGCGACGAAGTGGTCGAAATTTTAAATCCCACCGCCGAAAAAAAAGGCATCACCCTAAAGTCGCTCGAAACCGGTGACGTTTCAATTTTCGCCGACATGAACATGTTGAACACCATTTTACGCAACTTGATTTCCAATGCCATCAAATTCACCCGCGAGGGCGGCACCATTACCATCTCTTCTCAACTGCTGAATTCCATGCTCCTCATTTCCGTTTCCGACAATGGCGTCGGAATATCGCCCGAACTTCTTACCCGCCTTTTTGATAATTGCCATTTACAATCCATCAATGGAACATCCAACGAAAAAGGCACCGGTTTCGGACTACTGCTCTGTAAGAAATTTGTAGAGCAACACGGTGGTACAATCTGGGCTGAAAGCGTGCTCGGGCAGGGGAGTGTGTTTCGGTTTACGTTGCCGTTGAACTGAAAGCCTTAAATTCCCAATACTCTCTTATACGGAATAAAGTTTACAGTTTTTGATTCAAAAGGTGTAAACTTTTCCCTATCTAAGGCACTATCTTTGAGAAAAATTAAGCCTTACATCCATACAAAAACATCATCGAGCGTGAAAAAAATAGTTGGTTTATTCATTCTAGCAAGCGTTACAATCTCAGCACAGCAATCGAAATTTACAAACGTTTATCCTTTCATCGAAAATACAGCGGTATTTGAAATCAACCAGACTGAAGGTCACACGGTTTGTATTCCGTCGAAATCGGTTGGTGTAGCATTAAACCCTCAGAAATCGAATACTGAAAATGTGCTTTTGTTGAATGGAACGTGGAAATTCCATTTTGCCAATACGCCGGAAGGTACACCCAACAACTTTTTCGCATCCAATTTTAATGATCAGAAATGGTCTGAAATTACAGTTCCCTCCAACTGGGAAATGCAGGGTTTTGGCGATGCTTTATTCCGAAATGTTGCACAACCGTTTCGCGCCAATCCGCCTTTTGTTCCACACGAATACAACCCGACTGGCTCGTATCGCAAAACATTTACCATACCGGCGAACTGGAAAAGCAAACGCATTTTTTTGCGCATGGAGAAAACTGCTTCGGCATCATTTGTCTGGATCAACGGACAGGAAGTTGGCTACAATGAAGGTGCGCAAGAGCCTGCTGAATATGATGTTACAAGTTTCCTGAAACCAGGAAAAAATACCATTGCCGTCAACGTACTAAAATATTGCGACGGTGTGTATCTCGAAAGTCAGGACTATTGGCGTCTGGCTGGTATTTTCGACGATGTTTGGTTGTACGCGACACCCGACGTACATCTGTTTGACTGGCATGCTACTACCGACCTGGACGAAAACTATAAGAACGCAAAATTGAATTTGCAGATTACGGTAAATAACCAATCTAAAACCGATAAACAGAACTACAAGGTTCGAACATCATTGTTTAATTCAGACAATGTGTTGGTTCAGAATTTTACTTCGGATGCAGCTCAAATAACTGCTAATAATAAGCAACTAATTAATAGTTCATTCGATGTATTAAATCCTAAAAAGTGGACCGCTGAAACGCCCAATCTTTACCGGTTGACGCTGGAATTAATCAATGGCGAGGGAAAAACCGAAGAGGTAATTGCCGGTCGCATCGGTTTTAAAGAGACTGAAATACGCCATCAAGTTTTTTATCTGAACGGAAAAGCCATCAAACTGAATGGTATAAACTCGCACATGCAACATCCTGATTTGGGGCACACCATGGACGAAGCGACCATTCGGAAAGACTTTGAAATACTAAAACAATTCAATATCAATTGTGTACGGACGTCGCATTATCCACCGGTTGCAAGGTATCTGGAGTTGGCGGATGAATACGGATTGTATATTATTGATGAAGCAGGAGATGAAGCTCATGCAACTGAATATTTAAGCGATAAAACCGAATGGGAGCCCATGTACCGCGAGCGGGTTCGTAAAATGGTGTTGCGCGACCGGAATCATCCATCCATTCTGTTTTGGAGCGCCGGAAACGAAAGTGGCGAAGGGTCAACTATTTGTGCCGTGATTGATGAAGGAAAGAAATACGACACAACACGT
>Ga0302205_10000320_pt1 | contig 21034 bp, 12 predicted proteins | sample II_Fen_E1_3_FD_194582 | JGI IMG/M metagenome (GOLD analysis project Ga0302205, IMG submission 194582) | Peat permafrost microbial communities from Stordalen Mire near Abisko, Sweden - II_Fen_E1_3 | ecosystem: Environmental > Terrestrial > Soil > Wetlands > Permafrost | place: Sweden: Abisko...
AACGGCCTTGAGCAGTTTGTCCAAAATTACATTCTTGGGCAGCAACATGGTGATGACTTTCACCAACGGCACTTTTGAAGCCGTTGACCTGCTGTCTGTTCAAAAGATTGGGTTTACCATTCTAAATGGTGTGGAATCGGTGTTTCAAACAGGTGAATCCATGTTTGTCTATCCTTCCCCAGCCATTGACCGGATAACGTTGGCAAACTTACCGGAAGGTGCAAGGATGGCCACCATCTTCCGACTGGACGGTTCAGCCGTTGAACGAATTCAGCTTTCATCCAATACTCAAGCGATCGATGTGAGCAACATACCGAGCGGATTCTATTTGCTCAGAGTCAACAACAGCACCGTTAAATTTGCCAAGAAATGAAAAAGTTAGCCTTCCTCCTGATCGGTGCCGTTTGTGTTGTGACGCTTTTTGCTCAGACTGAACTCTATATTTTCAAGTCCGACAAGACGGTGTTGGGAATTCCAGTTTCGACCATTGACAGTATTTTGTTTTTGAACGAATCGATTTTGAAGGTTGTCAAGACCGATAAAACTGCTTCCGATTTGCTTTTGTCGACCATCGACAGCATTTCCGTTGGTGAAGTGGTTTCTGACACGGTGACCATTACGTATTCGGGAACTTCGGTGACGGTGGACAATCCGATGGCGAAATATGGGGTAACCGTGACTGCAAGCGGTGCCGATGTGGTCGTGAATTCGAACGTTTCAGAAAACAAAATCAATTATTTACTCAAGGGTACGTCCTCGAACGGTTCGTTCAAGATTTACAGCACGTATCGTATCGATTTGATACTGAATGGTGTGAGTTTGACGAATTCGGACGGGCCGGCCATCAATATTCAAACGAAGAAGCGTTGTGAGGTTACGTTGGATGCCGGTACGACGAATACGCTGACGGACGGAACGTCGTATGCCAGCAGTTCGGAAGACCAAAAAGGCACGTTTTTCAGCGAAGGGCAATTGATATTCAAAGGTAACGGTACGCTGACGGTGAATGGTAATGCGAAAAACGGCATTGTGGCCGATGATTTTATTGAGGTGAATGCCGGAACTCTGAATCTGAATGTGACACCAAGCGCTGCCAAGGGATTGAAATGTTCGGGCAAGTTGTCGCTGAATGGGGGTGCATTAACGGTCAACATGTCGGGTTCATCAACGTTGTCGCCTTTGGGACTGGGTACGGATCCGTCGTATTGCACGGCCATCAAGTGTGACAGCACCATCAGCATAAACGGTTCAGCAATTACAATTACGTGTACGGGTGTTGGCGGAAAGGGAATTTCGTCCGATCAGGATGTGTTGATGACCAGCGGAACGGTCAACGTGACGACTTCCGGCAATGGGGCTACCTACACCAATTCCTTGGGGAATATGGATGCTTATGCTGCTTCTTGCTTGGAAGCCGATCGAAACATCTGCATTTTGGGTGGATCGGTGACGGCATCGAGTTCAGGAACAGGTGGAAAGGGCATTTCTGCCGATGGAAATTTGACCTTCGGGAATGCGACCAATGTTCCGACCATCAATGTGACAACCACTGGAGCCCGATTATTGGTTTCAGGCACAACGAATTATACGACAGCAGTTTATGCCTCGCCCAAGGCCATCAAGAGCGACGGTGTGCTGAATATTGTGAATGGGGATTTCACCCTCAGCACGGCACAGTCGGGTGGGGATGCCATCGACTGCGACAGTGTAATGACGGTTTCTGGCGGAACATTGGGCATTACGTTGAAAGGTGCGGGAACCAAAGGTTTGAAGTCTAGCCGGGATATGAACTTGAATGGTGGAACGATCACGATAACGGCTTCTGGAGTTACGGTGTTGGAGAATGTGGCTGCTGCGACGTACAATCCTTCGCATTGTACTGGTGTGAAAAGCGATGCAGCCATCAATCTGAATGGTACGAATATCACGATGACGGGTAGCGGTACGGGCAGCAAGGGCATTTCCTCAGGAGGTGCCCTGACCATGAATGACGGAACCGTCAGCTTGACTTGCTCGGGTGCAGGAGCAACGTATAAGAATTCGCTGAACGCGACAGATTCGTACAGCTCCACGTGTTTTTCATCGGACGGTGTCATGCAGATACTGGGTGGAAAGTTGACTACGGCTACAGGTACCGCAGCAACGGGTGGCAAGGGCATTTCGTCCAATGCGGCCATTACCATCGGGAGTGCAACGACGACGCCGATACTGAATATTACCTCTACGGGGCAACGTTTTCTGGTAAGCGGTACGGACTATTGCCATCCCAAAACCTTGGTTTCCCCGCTGGCCATCACCATCAACAGTGGAACCAACACGTTCACTTCGACCGATGACGGAATTCACTCCGATCTTTCCGTCACGATCAATGGTGGAACCAACACGGTGACGGCTGTTTCGGCCACGCAAGGCGTAGGAGAGGGCGTTGAGGGCCCCACCATCACGTTCAATGGCGGAACGACCAACATTTTGGCTTCCAACGACGGCATCAATGGAACGTACGGAACAGTTGTCGGTGGCACGGAATCCAACGACAACAGCAACATCTATTTCAAGGGTGGGCTTGTTATTGTGGCCGGAAGCGATGCAGTGGACGGTAACGGGAACATTACGATGACAGGTGGCACGGTCATTGTAAACGGACCTACCAGCCAGCCGGAGGAAGGTTTGGATTTCAACGGGTCACTGAACACGAATGGTGGACTTTTGATTTCTGCCGGCTCCAACTCCAACATGACAAAGGCCATGAGCACCACTTCCACACAGCCGGGCATGTTCATCAAATCAAGTGCAGTTCTTGCTTCCACTTCCATTTTTCATATTGAGAACGCGAGTGGTACGGACATCGTTACTTTCAAGCCGAAAAACAATGCCTATTACTTCCACTTTTCTTCTTCTGGGTTGACCAAAGGCGCACAATACAAGATTTATTTCGGAGGAAGTTATACCGGCGGGACATCCGGAAATGGCTTATATACGGGTGGAACTTACTCTACGACTGGTGCCACGCTGAAGTCGACGACAACGCTTTCGACGACTTCGACGGCCAATACGATCACTTTCTGACAAGGATTCCATATAAATGAAACGAGGCCTCTGCATTGTGCAGGGGCCTCGTTTGTATAGGGGGAAAGTTTTATTTCACGATGGTCATTTTCATCAGGATGTCCTTCTTTGGTCGGTCTCCTGCAGCCGTTTCGACTGCCTGAATCTTGCCGACAACGTCCAAACCTTCGATGACTTCTCCAAATACGGTGTAATCGCCATCCAGATGTGGTGTTCCGCCAATCGTTGAATAGGCTTTCTTCTGTTCGGCTGTAAAGGCGCCTTTGGAAGGGTTTTTCTTGAATTCGGCTTCCGTTTGTTGGATGAGATCAGCCTGTAATTTGCTTAGACCGGATTGATCGTTGCTGCTCTGAATTTTTTGAATGGTATCCATGCGTTGCAATGCCAGCGATTTGAAATAGGACTGCATGGCCTGTTGCTTTTTCTGGTCTTCCATACCAGCCAACTGGACTTCGGAATAGATGTCGCCCCAGACAATGTAAAACTGGGAACCGGAAGATGCTTTCAATGGATTGGAATCGTCGCCGGTGCGGGCTGCAGAAAGGACCCCGCGTTTGTGGAAAAGCTGGGGATAAACGATTTCAGCAGGAATGGTATAATTGGGTCCGCCTGAGCCAAGGGCTTTTCCCGCGGGTGCATTTTTTGATTCCGGATCTCCACCCTGAATCATGAATCCTTTGATGACGCGGTGGAAAATCAAGCTGTCGTAATAGTGCTGTTCCACGAGTTTCAGGAAATTGTCCCGATGTTGGGGGGTTTCGTCGTAGAGACGGATTTTGATGTTTCCCATCGAGGTTTCGATCAGGACGATGTTGCTTTTGGCGTTGGCTTCGGTGCTCATGCTGCAAAAAAGTATTAAGAGGGTGTATAGGAGAATGCGACGTGTCATAAGGCTACTTTTTAAGATTTGGTTGGCAAAGATACTATATTTTTAGTACTTTTGTGCCTGCTTTAAAACTGCAAAAAACTCTAAATCCCAAGCAATTTATGAAACCAACACTTTTCGTTTTGGCAGCCGGAATGGGTAGCCGTTACGGTGGTCTGAAACAAATGGACGGCCTCGGCCCCAACGGTGAAACCATCATGGACTATTCCATTTATGACGCGTATCGCGCCGGTTTTGGCAAAGTCGTTTTCGTGATCCGTCATTCGTTCGAAGAAGATTTCAGAAACATCGTCGTCAATAAATATCAGGGTAAACTTCCAGTGGAAATCGTTTTCCAGGAAGTGGATTATCTGCCCGAAGGTTTCGTTTGCCCGGCTGAACGCGCCAAGCCATGGGGCACCAACCATGCCGTGCTGATGGGCAAAGATGCCATCAAGGAACCATTTGCGGTGATCAATGCCGACGACTTCTATGGTCGTGAAAGTTATGTGGTCTTGGCCGATTGGTTGAGCAAGATGGAAGGCAAGAAAAACGAATATTGCATGATTGGCTACCGTGTGGGCAATACCTTGTCCGAAAGCGGTTCCGTAGCTCGCGGCGTTTGCTCCAAGGATGATGCCGGCAACCTCACCACGGTTGTTGAACGCACCTACATCATTCGCGACGCTGATGGCCAGGTTAAATTCAAGGATGAAAACGACCAAATGGTGGCAGTGGACGAAAATGCGCCCGTTTCCATGAACATGTGGGGTTTCACACCCGATTATTTCGACTATTCCGAACGCGATTTCAAAACTTTTCTGAAAGAAAGCGAAGGTAACCTCAAGGCTGAATTCTTTATTCCGCTGGTGGTGAACAACCTGATCGTTTCGGGCACTGCTACTTGCCAGGTATTGGATACGCCCTCCAAATGGTTCGGGGTGACGTATGCGGAAGACCGTCCGGCGGTGGTTGCTAAAATTGAAGAGCTGATCAAGGCTGGGGAGTATCCTTCACCGCTTTGGTAAAAAACAATACGATCATTCATAAGGAGGGGCTGAATTCAATATCCAATGAATTTGGCCCTTTTTTTATTCAGTAATAGAATAACCTATCAACCAATGAAAAAATTCCTTTTAACGGCACTCATCGTATTGGCTTTCGTAGAAGTCTTCGCTCAGAAACAAACCACCGAATGGCAATGGTCGACACTTGTTCGTAATGCCGTGGAAAATCAAGGTCTGTCACGTGCCTTTCTTTGGATTCCGCCCAATTGCACGCGCATTCGTGGCGTCGTGGTGGCCCAGCACAACATGGAAGAAATCTCCATCCTGGAAAACCCCATTTTCAGAAAGAACCTGAGTGAAATAGGTTTTGCCGAAGTGTGGTGCGCACCTTCCTTCGATCATCTGTTTCGATTCAATCTGGGTGCCGATGTGGCATTCAACGGCATGATGGATGATTTGGCCGAACTGTCCGGATACACGGAGTTGAAATACGTACCCATTGTTCCCATCGGGCATTCTGCAGCTGCCAGTTGGCCGTATTATTTTGCTGCCTGGAACCCCGGCCGCACGTTGGCGGTTCTTTCCATCAGTGGACAATGGCCTTACGTCAGAAACGACCAATATGCCCCTGATATCTGGGGCGACCGTACCATCGATTCGATACCCTGCTTGGAGACCATGGGGGAATACGAGGCTGCAACGACTTGGTCGACCGAAGGTCTCAAGGAACGCCAGCAACATCCGCTGATGCCTTTGAGCATGCTGGCATGTCCTGCCGAGGGGCACTTTGCATCGTCTGACAAAAAAGCGGCCTACCTGTCCTTTTTTATCCGCAAAGCCATGGAGTACCGCTTCCCCAAAGTGGAAAAGGAAGGTGCGCCTTTGAAACTCATACCCATCGACCCATCCAAATCGGGCTGGTTGGCCGATAAATGGCGTTTGGGCATGACACCTGTTGCTGAAGCCGCACCCGTCGGTTCCTACAAGGGTGACCCCTCGGAAGCATTCTGGTTTTTTGATGAAGAAACGGTGCGAGTAACGGAAGAATATCAGAAGGCCTATCGCAATTTAAAACCTCAGTTGGTGGGTATTTTCCAAAAGGGTCAGCTAATACCCCAGCAAAACACCCATCTGCAGGTGCATCCAACATTTCAGCCCTTGGAAGACGGAATAACGTTTCACCTCTCGGGTGGTTTCTACGATACGGTTCCTGCAGTTAGCAGTCGATTGACGGACTGGACCAAACTTCCAGTCGGATCCTCATTGGGTCATGCATCCGGCAAGACTACTGTTTCCATCGACCGGATTGCCGGACCGTTTTTAAAGGTGAACGCAAATACCTTCAGGGTAGCGTTCGACCGTGCAAATTTGGCTAAAGACAATCAGGTGGAATTGGTATTCGTAGCGAAGCATCCTGGCGATGCGGAGTACAAGCCAGCCGTTCAACAGGCGAGCATGATGATTCCTTTGAAGAACACGGAAGGTACGGAGCAGCACATCGACTTCACGAAGATTCAAAATCAAAAAGAGGGCATCCGCTCGCTCAAGTTGCAGGCGACGTCCGATTCAAAATTACCTGTTCTGTTCTATGTGCTGGAGGGTCCAGCCGAGATTCAAGGCAATCAAGTGGTGTTTACCAAAATACCGCCGCGCAGCAAATATCCTGTCAAAGTGACGGTGGTGGCTTGGCAATATGGTCGAAGTTCCCTGCCCAAAGTCAAATCGGCTGAACCGGTGACGCAGAGCTTTTACCTCAACAGAAGCAAACCGATCCAATTGGACAGCATCAATCCAGGCGAAATCTGGCCGGATGCCGATGGGAACCACATACAGGCACATGGTGGAGGCATCATCAAAGTAAAGGATACGTACTTTTGGTATGGGGAACAACGAAGTAAAGGATTGGATCCGGGCTATCGGTACGTGAGTTGTTACAGCTCCAAAGACTTGATGAACTGGAAATTCCGTGGAAATGTCGTCAAGATGCTGCCGCCGGATTCCCTGGCAAGAAATTGGATTCTGGAGCGCCCCAAAGTGTTTTACAATGCCAAAACCAAAAAATACGTCATGTATTTCCATTTGGACGATGCCAGATACAAGATAGCTCAAGTCGGCATTGCCGTTTGCGACCAACCGGACGGGGAGTTCAAATACGTCAAACGATTTAGACCGCTTGGCCATGAGAGCCGCGATATCGGCCAGTTCATCGACGATGATGGAACTGCCTACCTGGTTTTTGAAGATCGCCCATACGGTTTTCGTATAGCCCGTTTATCGGATGATTATATGAACGTGGAAAAAGAAATGACCTTGGTCAAAGCCCACATGGAAGGCGGTGCAATCGTGCATTATAAAGGGTTGTACTATTCCATTGGTTCTGCTTTGACCGGATGGAGAGCAAATCCGAATAAATATTCGACGGCGCCGACCTTGGAAGGTCCCTGGACGGAATTTCAGGATATGGCTCCAGTGGAAACAAATACTTACGGTTCACAGTCGACCATGCTCATCAAAGTGGTGGGCAGCAAAAAAACAACCGTCATCTTTATGGGTGACAAATGGAATCCGAGCAATCAATGGAACTCCCGCTACCTTTGGATGCCACTTGAAATCGGCGATGGAAAACTATGGTTGCCCAAACCGAAACCTTGGAAGTTGAACATCAAGACTGGAGAAGCGACAATTGCCCGTTAAATGCTTATTTTGATGCTTCGGATGCCTTTTTCAGTTTCAAGGCAAACAATGTAGATGCCTTTATTTAGAGCGGAAAGCTCCAGCTCAACAGTGTTTTCGCCAAATCCATAAAGGGCTGGTTTTTTCTGGTAAACGACTCGTCCCAGAAAATCCAGAATTCGAACATTCACTTTCGAAGGCGTGGTCAGATTGAAGTGCAGTGTCTGAACCGTTGAATTGGATGGGTTCTGAATGAGGTAAAGTTCACCGCTGATGATGCTTGTTCGTATTGGATTCAGCGCTGTCGGATCTTTGTATTCGAATGCTCCGAAATCGGGTGCGCTGCCGCTGAAGGCGAAACCGAGGTTCATCCCTTTATTGATAAGGTCGCTCGTGGACTTCAGCCGTAAAAAGTCGTTGATGGGCAAACTGCCGTCCGAACCGCGTGGTGCGACAAGCAAGGCTTCGTCCGTGCTCAAAAAGTCTGTGGCATCGACCGTGACACCGCTGCCCGGAGTGAAGGAATTGTACGTGAAATTGCAGGAACCCATATTGGCGGTATCCTTATTCGTTCTGAACGACAGGTTGTTGTGCAACACATGGTTGTAGCCTGGGCAATCCACGGAAGTGTCCGCACCAGAAATTGGGCTCTTCATGATCTTCTGACTCAGCATGTTGAAATTGGTGGCATTGCGATAGGCCGTGTTGTTGTAAAACGAATTGCCGGTCGTGACGTGATGGTTGGAATAGAAACCGTTGGCTTTGTTGCGGTAAGCCATGCAGAATTGAACCGTATTGCTGGGAATGGGGTTCGGCAAGCCTGAAACCACGGGTGCTGCACCATAACCGCCGACCTTGAAGCCGTTCCCGTCGCCTTTGCTGACAAAGGCGGACGTGTAACCGTTGTAGAATGACCAGCAGTTTTCGAACCGTGTTCCTTCGTAGGCATTGATGCAGTCGTAGCCGTCGTCACTGTTGAACCAGGCGCGGCAACCACGGATGATATTTCCGGTATAGCCTTTGGCATTGGGGTGGAAACCAAATCCGTCCGTGTTGCCGCCGGCTCCGCTTTCGGATACGGAATCCCAGTTCCGGTAGGCGTCACAGTTCAATACCAAGTTGTTGGAACCTTTGGTGAGGTAGAAGCCGATGGCCATGCCGTCGTGCATGGTGAGCTGTTCGTAGATGTTGTTGCTGCCTTCGTTGTGGAAACATTCGGACTGGGTATGTGCCAAAATAGTGACCTGAACACCAGTCACTTCCAAACCTTTCAAGTAAATATAGGAACCTGTCACATTGAAGGCGAGAACTCTCAAGCTGGCTGGTTTGACGTTGGTATAATCGAAGATGGGCTTTTCGCCCGGGTATGCCCAGTAATTGATGCGTTTGCCAGCGGACCCGCTTTTGTTTAGGTTGGTCACGTAGGCATAAATGCCAATTTTCTGCGTGATTTGCGCTTCTGTCATGATGTAGTTTCCGCCTCGGATGTAGATGGTGTCACCGGCGTTTGCAGAAGTCTGAGCCCTTTGAACGGTCAGGAAAGGCGCGCTGACAGTACCTGCATTGGTGTCGATGCCGTCCGTCGCTACATACCAAGTGTTGCAAAAGGCTGGTGTTAAGACTAATAAAAGAAGTGATAATAAGATAATTTTCTTATTCATTGGAGTGAATTTTTACAAAAATACCGCTTTTCCGGGGATTTGACCGGAATACGACGCTTTTTGCTCTTTTTTAATACAATCTAACAAAGGTATTGTCCGTACCTTTGAGCTATTCATAAAACCATCGAGCATGAAAACAACTTGGTTGCTAATCACATACCTTTTTCTCAGCAATTTTCTTTTTGCACAGACCAAGTTGACGCTGGATGTCAGCAAACCGGGCATTTCCATCAGCCCGACCCATTACGGCATTTTCTTTGAAGACATCAACCATGCAGCCGATGGTGGTTTGTATGCGGAGCTGATTCGAAACCGTTCGTTTGAAGATGCTGCTTCCTACGATTCCTGGGTTCTTGCCAGCCAATCCGGTGCCTTTATGTCGGCCACCATCGAAACCGCTAATCTGCTGAACTCGACCCAAACGAAAGCATTGAAAATGACGGTCACGGCAGCCTCGCCCACAGCACGTGCCGGGATGGCGAATGCTGGTTTCTGGGGAATCAACGTCGTAAGCGGCAGGCAATACAGTGTTTCGTTCTTTGCCAAATGCAGTGCCGACTTTGCAGGTGCGGTTACGGTTTCCCTCGAAAGTACCACTGGAGTGAAATATGCGCAGGCATCGGTTTCAGGTTTGACTACTGGTTGGCAGAAGTTTTCGTGTACCATGACGGCCACCGGCAACGATCCCGTCGGGCGCTTTGTCCTTGCCACGAATTCAGCCGGAACACTTTGGTTTGATGTTGTATCTTGTTTTCCGCCAACGTTTAAAGATCGGGCCAACGGTCTGCGCCCTGAACTTGCTCAACTACTGGCCGATATGAAGCCCAAATTCATGCGTTTCCCCGGAGGCTGTTTTGTGGAAGGCGATGTGCTTGCCAACCGTTTCCAATGGAAAAAATCCATAGGTCCCATCGAAACCCGTCCCGGACATACGAATCTTTGGGGTTACCGTACCTCGGACGGCATGGGCTTCCACGAGTTCCTTCAATTGGCCGAAGACATCCAGGCTGAACCCCTTTTTGTGGTGAATGTGGGATTGGCTCATAACGACAATCAACCTTCGACTGCCCTGACCGCATACATTCAAGACGCCCTGGATGCCCTGGAATATGCCAATGGCGCTACGACCACCACGTACGGCGCCATGCGTGCGGCCAATGGCCATCCGGAACCGTTCAACATCAAGTATCTGGAAATCGGCAATGAGAATTATTTCGGCAACAACTACGGCGACCGATACCTTCAGTTCTACAATGCCATCAAGGCCAAATACCCTGCCATGAACTGCATCGGGAACGTTGCAGCCTGGGGTACGGACAGTCCGACCTGGACATTTACGCATCCGGTTCAGCTATTGGATGAACATTATTACCGGAATCCGGCTTGGTTTGTCAGCCAATACAATAAATACGATACGTATAGCAGAACTGGGCCCAAAATTTACGTCGGCGAGTATGCCGTTACCTCCGATTGCGGTTTGGGAAACTTGAGCGCAGCCGTCGGTGAAGCCGTTTATATGGCTGGCATGGAGAAAAACTCCGATGTGGTTACACTGAACTCCTATGCACCCATTTTCGTGAACGTTGACGACCGTAATTGGTCGCCCGACATGATTGACTACAACGCATCTGCGGTCTATTGCACGCCTTCCTATTATGTGCAGAAACTGTTTGCCAACAACATCGGTACGGTCAATATTCCGGTCAATGATTCCTTGTGTCGGAAATCGTCGGATATGACCGGTGCCATTGGTTTGGGCTCTTGGTCCACTTCAGCCAATTATTCAAATGTGACTGTAACGAACGGGCAGGGAAGCACTGTCTTTTCGGATAATTTTGCGAACACGACCAATTGGACACCGGGAACGGGAACCTGGACTGCGGCTGCCAATGTTTATACGCAATCATCCACTTCCCTGACCGATTGCCGTTCCATTGGGACGAATATCACGGATTCTGTTTACACCTATTCCCTGAAAGCCCGCAAGACCGGGGGCGGAGAGGGTTTTCTCATCATATTCGGATACAAGGATTCCAACAATTTTTACTGGTGGAACATCGCCGGATGGGGCAATACGCAGCATGCCATCGAGCGTTGTGTGAATGGTACCAAAACCGCCTTGGTCACTGCAGCAGGAAGCATTTCTACGAACGTTTGGTACAACATTCGCATTGAAGTGACCAAATCCAAGGTGTTGTGCTACCTCAACGATGTTTTGATCCATTCATTGACTACTGAAACCCCTTTGCTGTATACTTCCGCCTCTTTGAATGAATCGGACAACAAGCTGTTTTTCAAAGTGATAAATCCGACGGCCGCCGATGTGTCGTCCGCACTGAATGTGAAAGGTGTTACCGGAACATTCACCGGACAGGCCACCGTTTTGACTTCAGCCAGTGCCTTGGATGAGAATTCGCTGGCCACTCCGAGCAATGTGGTACCGGTGACTACCAACCTCGGCACCGTTTCGTCAAATTCGAACTATACGTTTAAGGCGAATTCGGTGACGGTGATGCAGTTGAATGTAACGCCTTCAGGCATCTCGCCTCTTTTACGGAAATCGACCTCCGCCTTGAAGATTTCTCCGAATCCGGTGGGAAATACGTTGAACCTAAATGAAACGGATATTTCCACCGTTGAGATTTTCAGCTTGCTTGGTGAATCGGTGATGAAGCGGTCGGTGAGCAGCGAAAAATCCATCGATGTTTCCCGTCTCAAATCTGGGTTTTATGTGGTAAAAGCCCTTACACCACGCGGAATTGCGTCGGCGACGGTAATCAAGCAGTAGCCCTTTCTCACGAAACAACTTTCTAAAAATACTTACAATGATTAATGGGTTATTCTGAAATAATTGTTGTATTTTCGGGACTTGTTTTATTTAATTGTTGCGTTTCGTGAAAAAAAGCTGGAGTTTGTTCCTTTTTCTGTTCCTGATTGCCCGTTGTGGTTTTGCTGCTGATTCCAACGACTATTATGTCAAGGATTCGATTCGGTATTATGGAGTTCAGCTTGAAAGCAACGGAATCTTAGAGAACTGTCAGAAATGTAATGAAATCGTACGGGATAGTATGATAACGTATTCTCCCAGACAAGTTTCCGAATATTGTATCGACGGAAAGTTGCTGTATGTTGCGAAAGACATTTACTTGGATTTTGCCTGGAAGCGGGTGTTTCTGGAAACGAAAATAGTCGGCCCCTTTACCTTATACCACTATCAGGATAGTAAGCACCATTTGTTTTACTTGCAGAGAGACAACGGTTTATTGGTTGAATTGCCTAGGAAAAGTGCATTGGGGAATTCTTATAAGAAACAATTGTATGAATATACCAAGGATAATCTGAGTGTAGCAACGATGAGTGTTGGCGTAGGTTATAGCATGAAATCAATCGAAGCTTTTTTGGGGCTATACAATGGAGCTAAAGAGCAACCGATGCCTAAAATGAGAACGGGTGTCAGTATTGGGGCCAATCTTACTAAATTGGAACCTGTGGCAACCTATATTGAACCAGATTACAGAATTTTTAATTACCGCTACAATCCAGGCGCTACGATTGGTGCTTTTCTGGACATACCTGTTTTTCGTTTCGGTTTATCCGTTCATGCTGCCTGCAATGTGTCGAATGCCGCATTTGCATACAATGAACTTTCTTATAATGTGGACTATGATTTTGTGGCGAATATGCATACGCTTGAATTTCCGGTTCATTTGAGATATACTTATCCATACGGTAACATCAAGCCCTATCTGGAATGTGGGGGATTGATTACTTGGAACTTTTACAACACTAATTATATTCAGAAATCGGCCAAGAATGGAACGTTGGTCGAATATCAGGGTATCAGTCCTACCGATCTGATTGATGACAATTATATAGGTTCGTCCATCGGCTGTGGTTTAGAATTTCCACTTAAAAACAGGGTGCATATTTTTATGGAATGTCGTTATGAACAATGCACGGGCCTTTTACATCCCAATCTTTTTGGTCTTTCAAAGCTGAATCTAATAACCGGAATTATTTTCTAGCATGAAAAACAGAACTCCATACTTCGTCCTACTACTGTTCACTATCTTTTCAGCCTGTGAATTTGATGCTGTTTTGAAACCTAAGGATTATCCTCAAATTGAAACGAATGCTCCTTTATCAGATACTTCGGGTGTTCTGTTCAAGGCAACAATCATTCATTCGGGTTCTAAGCCAATATTGAAATATGGATTCGCATGGGGAAGAAACAATAATCCGACCATTGGTGGCAACACCGTTCTATTGGATGAAGCTATCCCTGAAGATTCATTTTCCATTAAAGTCATCGATGGTTTGACTACCGATGCTTTTTGGGTGCGAGCCTATGTTGCCACGGAAGACTATGAAGTTTATGGCATGGCTGTCCCGTTTCAGAGTACCTTCTATTCGAAACCAGTCATTTCGGATTTTAATCCAAAGGGCGGATATACAGGCGATTCTTTCGTCATCGAAGGTCGTAATTTGAGTTTTAGCGGTAAAACAACCTCTGTGAAGATTGGGACATATAACCTACACATAGATACTTGTTTGTCAAACAGACTGGTTGTAAAAATACCACAGATCTACGGAAAAAGTAAAAGCCCGATCACAATAAGTATTGAAAGTCAAATAGTTGAATCAAAAGATTCCTTTGTTTTGAGTTATCCTTGGACACAAAAGAAAAATTACCCGGAGGGTTTTTACAATACACCCGTCACATTCTCAAGTGCCAACAATGGTTATGTAATCTGTAGGACGAATAATTTTATGAGAATTTACTACCCCATTGCCGATGCTTGGTATTTTCTGTTATTACCTATGTCGTCTGGTGGTCAATTGGATTTCTCCGTCAATGATACCATAAACCCCTATTTATCAGCCATAGAAACAAAATTGCTTGCCTTTTCTGCTGGAAGTAAAGCATATATTTTTCTGAGTGGTGTTTTTTGGGAATACAATACATTGACGAACTCCTGGACGCAAAAAAGTGCTTTCCCTGGTGTTCTGGAGGGTGAAAACAAGTGTGTTTTCGGAATGTTCACAAATGGTAAGCTTTATTTAGGCAATTGTGGCACCAATAAAACTTTTTGGGAATACAATCCCGATCAAAACAGTTGGTCCAGAAAAGCCGATTTCATCGGTTCTGATATCTCTGAAAATATTCTTGGAAACTTTTCATTTTCGGTTGCAAACAAAAGTTTTGTAGGTGTAACGAGTTCAGCCGGCATTTGTAAAATATTCTCGTATGACCCAGTTGGCGATTGTTGGACCCAAAAAGGAAATTTGCCTTATGCGCCCTATTTAGGAGAGGCGTGTTTTGTCATTGACGATCATGCTTATGTCGGTTTTGGAAATTCGTTGAACAGTGATTTCTGGCATCTTTTCAAATATGAAGCGGCTACGGACAGTTGGAGCAATTGTTTTACTCATCCAAATATTGGGAATTCCATTGTGAATGCTTCTTTTGTAGTTAACGAAAAGGCTTATTTGCTATTTCCCTTTTTCAGTGTCATTGATAAATGTGAAGTATGGGAATATGAACCGTTGAATAATAGGTAGTAAATGGATATTGTAAAACTTACAATAATCCTTGAATTACATAAGCCTGTTGTTTAGGTGTTTAGTTAGTCGGCTTATTGTATTTATGTCTAATTATAAACGCCTAATAATCAAGTGAATAAAGATTAAAAAACCGAAAAATATTTGGTATTTCGGTTTTCCTTTTTCATCTTTGCAGAACATTGTTGAAAAACACATTTCTGCCATGAACACTCCTATTGTTTACCCTCACGTTTCCGTCGACTGCGTCGTACTCGGATTTGACGGCATTCACCTCAATGTCCTGCTTCTGAAACGTACAGGAACGGAAGGAGAATCCAGTTTCAATGATTTGAAATTACCCGGAAGCCTTATTTTCGCTGAAGAAGATTTGGATGAGGCTGCTCAACGGGTCATGGGTGAATTGTTCACCAAAAACATTCTTTTCCTCCAGCAATTCAAGAGTTTTGGTTCGCCCAAACGTACGAGCAATCCCCGCGATATCGGCTGGCTTGAAAATGCCGTTCAGCAAAAAATCGGCCGAATCATCACCGTTTCTTACCTATCCCTGATCCGCATCGATGATAAGATGAAGCTGAAATCGGACAAAGTACAAGCCGTTTGGACTCCCATTCCCGAAATTAAGGAACTGGCTTTCGACCATGCGCAGATTATTCACGAAGCCGTGGATGAAGTCAGACGATTCGTTTCTATGGATGCTGCCCTGGTGTTCAATCTCTTACCTAAGAAATTCACGGCTGCACAAATGCGGGTTTTGTTCGAGGAACTGTTCGGAGAGAAAATGGATGTGCGTAATTTCCACAAGAAAATGTGTCGGATGGATTTTGTAATGCCACTCGATGAGTTCGAACAGGACGTCTCCCATCGCGCTGCCCGTTATTATAAATTTGATAAAAAAACATATACCAAGTCACACGCAGGATTTTAATTCAATACCAATCATAGTATGTATCTTTTAGGTTATGACATCGGCAGTTCGTCTGTCAAGGCATCTTTAGTGGATGCCCAATCTGGGGAAAGAATTGCGACCGCCTTTTTTCCCAAGTCGGAAATGGAAATAAAGTCTATACAGGCTGGCTGGGCTGAACAGGACCCGGAAGCCTGGTGGACCAATTTGCAATTGGCAACGCACGAAGTGTTGAAAGGTCATGACGGAACGGATGTTGCTGCCATTGGAATCTCCTACCAAATGCACGGATTGGTGCTGGTGGACAAAGATCAGAACGTGCTGCGTCCTTCCATCATCTGGTGTGACTCACGTGCGGTACCTTTTGGCGCCAAGGCATTCAGTGAAATCGGCGAGGACTGGTGTCTGCAACACCTGCTGAATACGCCAGGCAATTTCACCGCGTCAAAATTAGCCTGGGTGAAAGCAAACGAACCTGCCTTATTCGAAAAAATCGACAAGTTGATGCTCCCGGGCGACTATATCGCCATGAAGCTGACCGGCGAAATATCCACGACGGTTTCCGGTTTGTCCGAAGGAATGTTTTGGGATTTCAAGGAACAAAAAGTCTCGGATGTTTTGATGAAATACTACGGTTTTGAGGAAGCGTTCATTCCTGAAATCAAACCGACCTTCTCTGTGCAAAGTCTTGTTTCTTCCGAGGCTGCCAAATTGCTCGGGCTTAAAGCCGGCACACCGGTGAGCTATCGTGGAGGCGACCAACCGAACAATGCGCTGTCGCTGAATGTGTTGAATCCGGGTGAAGTCGCTTCAACCGCCGGCACTTCCGGTGTGGTTTATGGCGTTAACGACAGTCCGAATTACGATCCGCAATCCCGCGTGAACAGTTTCGCCCATGTGAACCATACGGCAGGAGTACCGGGCGCTTCCGATGATATTACCCGCATCGGAGTGTTGCTCTGCATCAATGGTACGGGCATTTTGAATTCCTGGATGAAACACAAAGTCGTGCCAAATCTGGATTATGCTGAAATGAACGATCTCGCTTCTTTGGCACCCATCGGTTCCAAAGGGCTTTCCATCCTGCCTTTCGGAAATGGTGCCGAACGTCTGTTGGGCAATGCCAATCCGGGAAGTTCCATTCATGGCCTTCAATTCAACACCCACGGCCAGCCTGAATTGTTGCGTGCTGCGCAGGAAGGCATCGTTTTCGGATTCGCATACGGCATGGAAGTGATGAACGCCATGGGCATTGAAACCAAGCTCATTCGCGCAGGAATGGCCAATATGTTCCTGAGCCCCATCTTCAGAAACACGCTGGCCGGAGTGACCGGAGCAACCATCGAACTCTACGATACGGACGGTTCCGTCGGTGCAGCCAAAGGCGCTGGTATCGGTGCAGGCATTTATGCCAATCCCGTCGAAGCATTCTCCTCACTTCGTAAACTCAGCGTGGTTGAACCCGTGACTTGCGATGCGAACGCCTACCAGGCAGCTTACGAAAACTGGAAAACGAAACTATTAACTATTTCCTAATCAATTAATTATAACTATTATGGCTACAGAATTTTTCCCGGGCATCGCGCCCATCAAATTTGAAGGCAAGGACAGCAAAAATCCGATGGCTTTTCGTTTTTACAATCCCGAACAGGTAGTTTATGGCCGTCCCATGAAGGAATGGTTCAATTTCTGCATGGCTTGGTGGCACAGTCTGTGTGCCGACGGTGGAGATCCATTCGGTGGTGGCACGAAGCATTTGCCCTGGAAGGCACCCAAAGATGCACTCGAAGCCGCCAAGGCCAAACTGGATGCTGGTTTTGAATTTATGCAGAAAGTTGGCATCGGTTACTATTGTTTCCACGACATCGACCTGATTGACGAAGGCAAAAACATTGCTGAGTACGAAGCCAACCTGAAAGCAATTGTGGCCTATGCCAAGCAAAAACAGGCAGAAACCGGTATCAAACTGATGTGGGGCACGGCCAACGTGTTCAGCCATGAAAGGTATATGAATGGTGCCAGCACCAATCCCGATTTTGATGCTGCCGCTCACGCCATGTTGCAAATCAAGAACGCTTTGGATGCCACCATCGAACTGGGCGGCAAGGCCTACGTGTTCTGGGGTGGACGCGAAGGGTACATGAGCCTGCTCAACACCAACATGAAGCGTGAAAAGCAACACCTCGGCATGATGCTGGGAAAAGCACGCGATTATGCCCGTGCAAAAGGCTTCAAAGGCGTGTTCCTGATTGAACCCAAACCGATGGAACCGATGAAACACCAATACGATGTGGATGCTGAAACCGTGATTGGCTTCCTCAAGGAATTCGGCCTTGACAAGGATTTCAAGCTGAACATCGAAGTGAACCACGCCACTCTGGCCGGCCACACCTTCGAACACGAACTGCAATGCGCTGCCGACGCCGGCATGCTGGGATCCATCGATGCCAACCGCGGTGACGTTCAGAACGGTTGGGACACCGACCAATTCCCCATCGACGTGATGGAACTGACTTCGGCCATGTTGGTCGTTTTGAAAAACGGCGGTTTGCAGGGTGGTGGCACGAACTTCGATGCCAAGACCCGTCGCAACTCCACCGATCCTTCCGATTTGTTCATCGCCCACATCGCCGGTATGGATGCCATGGCACATGCTCTGTTGGCTGCTGCCGATATTTTGGAAAATTCACCGTACGAAATGATGCTGACCGACCGTTATGCATCTTTTGATAGCGGAAAAGGCAAAGAATTCGAAGAAGGAAAGCTATCTTTGGAGGATGTTTATGCATATGCCAAAGCAAAGGGTGAACCCAAGCAAATCAGTGGCAAGCAGGAACTGTATGAAGCCATCGTGAATATGTACGTATAATTCTTATTATGAGCCTATTGTCTATTAAATTCAAACAAATATCGATTGTTGCCCTGCTGGTTTTGATATCGATTTCCATCCAAGCAGTAAACCAAGACAAAAGGCTCGTTCTTCAACAAGCGCGGACCAGCACCGGACGAATTGAACGTCCGGTGCGTCCCGTGAAGAACATCATCCTGCTCATTCCCGACGGCACCTCCCTGGCCACCGTCTCGGCCGCCCGTTGGTATCAATGGCTGCTGAACCCTTCACTTCCAGCCTTGTACATCGATCCGTATATTTGCGGAACGGTACGCACCAACTCCTCCAACGCGCCCATCGGTGACTCGGCGCCCACTACGTCCACGTATATGACGGGGGAACTCTCCCGCACTGGCTTCATCGCCACCTATCCGCCTGCTGACGGAGCAAACGATATTTTCACGGTTGATACCGCCAAAGCCTACCAACCTATGGTGACGGTGCTGGAAGCGGCTCGTCTACTGTACGGCAAGTCCACCGGATTGGTCGTCACTTGCGAATTTCCCCACGCCACACCAGCGGACTGTTCCGCACACGATTATTCCCGAACCCATTACCGCAACATTGCTGAACAAATGGTTCACAATCAAGTGGATGTGGTTATTGCAGGTGGTAATAAATACCTTACCGCCGACCAACGGGCTTACCTGAAGCAAACCGGCTATACGGTTCAGTCGGACGATATCAAAGGACTTCGCGCCTTTAACGGAAAGAAACTTTGGAGTCTGTTCGGCTCCGTGGAAATGCCCTTTGACCTGGACAGGGACACCGCAACGGTTCCCGCCTTGTCTGAATTGACGGCCAAAGCCATCAACGTGTTGAATCAAAACAAGAAAGGCTTTTTCATGATGGTGGAAGGCAGCAAAGTGGACTGGGCCGCCCACGCCAACGATCCCGTCGGCATGATGACGGAGTTCCTTGCTTTCGACCGCGCCTGCAAAGTGGCATTGGATTTCGCCAAAAAGGACGGAAATACGGCCGTCATCATTCTGCCCGACCATGGCAACAGCGGCATCAGCATTGGAACGAACCGATTGCCAGGTTATGACAAACTTACCAAAGACCAGCTCTTTAAGTCGGTGTTGACGATTCAGAAAACGGCTTCCGGTCTGGCGGAGATCTTGAATGAATCCGAATTTTCGGCAAGAGAAGACCTGTTTAAGAAATATACAGGAATTACACTTTCAGAAACCGAAAAATGCCTGATCGACAGTGCCAGAGACTACAGAAAGAGCCCTATTCCGGTTGTCCTGCGCAAACGTGGAGGCTATCTGAGTTACGCCGTGGCAAAGGTCGTGACCGCCCATTCCTGCTTTGGTTTCACTACCAACGGCCATACAGGCGAAGAGGTTTTTCTGGCCAATTACCACCCCAAAGGTGATATTTTTCAAGGTGTTCACTTTGGTTTCGAAGTGAATGACTACCTTTGCAGTCTGTATAATATGACAGGAAAGTTGTCGGGTTTGTCCGAACACTATTTTGCCAAACATACGGAGGTTTTTAAAGGAATGAATTGCCAATTGGATACGTTGGGCACCGATTCGACAGCTGTTTTGACTGTTACAAACGGATCCAACAAGATGGTGATCAGGCAGAATTCAAATATTGTCACATTAAACAACAAGAAAGTACCCCTTTCGACCGTGGTTGTGTTTGTGGACAAAAAGAAGACTTTTTACCTGCCGGTTGAATTGGCCGACTGGATGAAATAAATATTTTGTAGGTATGGAACGCTTTCTTAGGGGATCAATTGTTGGGTCCCTCTTATTGTTGATGGGGGTTTCCGGCATTCAAGCCGGCAGTTTTCAGTCGAACTTCAAGAACCCCCCGATGAAATTCCGCCCTCAACCCCTTTATTTCTGGAACGACACGGTCAAGGCTGAAGTGGTCGCCCAACAGATGAAGCAACTCAGGGACCACGATGGTTACGGTGGGTTCTCCATTTTAGGTTTCAGCAAGAATTTCAAACCCGAATACCTCAGCAGCGCCTATTTCGACCTATATGGCAAGACCATTGCCGTTGCCAAAAAATTGAAGCTTTCCCTTTGCCTGTACGATGAATACGGCTTTCCAAGCGGCAGTGCAGGAGCCAGGAATGCCGATGGTGTGACGCGTTTCAAGAATAAATTTCCCGACCAGACAATTAAACGGCTGGACAAATTCGAAGAAGTGGTCACTGGCCCTTCCGTGGTATACCGACCCATTCCAGGCGGCAAAATCATGTCGGTTGTTGGGATTGACACGGTGACCTTTGAGCGCTTCGACCTCACGTCGCAGGTTTATGCCAACCGTCTGAAATGGCATGTACCTGCTGGCACCTATAAAATCATGTATTTTACGTTGGTGGAAGATGTGGACCCTATTGTGGACTATTTGGATCCCGAAGCTGTCAAGGATTTTGTT
>Ga0302205_10000323_pt1 | contig 20909 bp, 17 predicted proteins | sample II_Fen_E1_3_FD_194582 | JGI IMG/M metagenome (GOLD analysis project Ga0302205, IMG submission 194582) | Peat permafrost microbial communities from Stordalen Mire near Abisko, Sweden - II_Fen_E1_3 | ecosystem: Environmental > Terrestrial > Soil > Wetlands > Permafrost | place: Sweden: Abisko...
GCCCGGGCTTTCCTCTGTGCCAGCAACCAGCGAACCGATCATTACGGAACAACCTCCTGCAGCCAATGCCTTAACAATATCTCCGGAATAACGGAGACCTCCATCGGCTATCAAAGGAATGCCTTTCTCCTTAAGAGCACAAGCCACATCATATACGGCACTCAACTGCGGGACGCCTACACCGGCAACGATACGTGTGGTACATATTGAACCTGGCCCGATGCCAACCTTAATAGCATCCGCACCATTCTCGACCAACATCTTTGCCGCAGCACCCGTAGCGACATTACCTACTACAATATCCACATTAGGAAATAATTTTTTTGCTTCTACAAGCTTCTCGATGACGGACTTGGAATGTCCATGTGCGGTATCAATAACAATAGCATCAGCTCCAGCTTCTACTAAAGCAGCCATACGGTCAAGTGTATCAGCGGTAACACCAACACCGGCAGCTACGCGCAAACGACCTTTACTATCTTTGCAGGCCATCGGTTTATCTTTGGCCTTGGTTATATCCTTGTATGTGATAAGTCCGATGAGTTTATTGTCCTTGTCAACAACAGGCAATTTCTCAATCTTATACTCCTGCAATATCTGAGCGGCCGAAACGAGGTCGGTCTTCTGCGTTGTAGTTACCAAATGATCTTTTGTCATAACATCATCTATTTTTTTATCGAGATGACGTTCAAAACGCAAATCACGATTGGTGACGATTCCTACAAGACATCCGCCATTGTCAACAACAGGAATACCGCCTATATGATAATCTGACATTATCTGAAGAGCATCTTTCACCGTTGATCCGCGACGTATTGTAACAGGATCGTAAATCATACCGTTCTCTGCACGTTTAACAATAGCCACCTGGCGAGCTTGATCTTCGATGGACATATTTTTATGAATAACACCTATACCTCCTTCACGAGCCATGGCAATTGCCATTGGAGCTTCGGTAACAGTATCCATGGCTGCCGTCACAAACGGTACCTTTAGTTCTATGTTTTTTGAGAACTTTGTGGATAAATCTACCGATTTTGGTAAAACTTCCGAATACGAAGGAACTAAGAGGACGTCATCGAATGTCAAACCGTCCATAACAATTTTATCTGCAATAAATGATGACATAACTTTAAAAAATTTATTGCGTGCAAATTTACTGCTTTAATTCCATATATCCGACATGTTTTACTTATTTTCGTATGGGATTAACTCTTTTTAATTAGCCATTTCCGATAAAAACTTTATACGGACGAGACGTATCTCGTCTTCAGTATAATCATTGCCAAGTTCCTTAATTGCTGTATGTAAACTATCAGTCTCAGATTCCTTGAAATACTCGTAAATATCATCTATATGATCATCGTCCATAACGTCGTTAAGAAAATAATCTATGTTAAGTTTTGTTCCAGAATATACTATGGCTTCTATTTCATTAAGCAGATCTTCGAACTCTATTCCTTTTGCATTTGCAATATCGTCTAGAGCCACTTGACGGTCGATACTCTGAATGATGCTGACCTTAAGCATGGATTTTTTTGCCACGGTACGAACGCGCAAATCTTCAGGACGTTCTATGTCATTCTCTTCACAGTGCTTTTTAATAAGAGCACAAAAAACGGATCCGTAGCGCTTTGCCTTTCCTGCACCAACACCAGGGATATTCTGCAACTCCTCAAAACTGATCGGATAGACGGTAGCCATCTGTTCCAGAGACAAGTCCTGAAATATGACATAGGGGGGCACCTGCAATTTCTTCGACACCTTTTTACGCAAGTCTTTCAACATGGTATACAATGCAGGGTCAACGGCACACAATGCGCCACCACGGTTCATGGCTTCTTCTTCCTCTTCATCGAAATCATTGTCTTCGACAATCATGAACGATTGAGGTTTCTTCATAAACTTTTTACCCTCTGGTGTTATTTTCAACAAGCCATAGTTCTCTACATCTTTCTTAAGATACCCGGCAATAAGAGCCTGACGTATGACAGCATTCAATATCTTATCATCATCGTCCATGCCTGCACCGAACTGTTCCAGTTCTTCATGCTTATGGGCGGTAACTTCATCAGTCTCCTTACCTAAGAGAATATCTATAACATAGTCCGAGCGGAAATTTTCTTTTACCGCACTTATCACATCTAATACTAATACTAATTTATCCTTTGCTTCCACTTTCTTTTTGGGTGAGAGACAATTATCACAATTTCCACAATTTTCTTTCTCGTAAGTTTCGCCGAAATAGTGTAGCAGCATTTTTCTGCGGCACACTGACGACTCGGCATAAGCAGCAATTTCCTGCAAGAGTTGCCTGCCTATATCCTGCTCGGACACAGGTTTACCCTCCATGAATTTTTCCAGTTTCTGAAGATCTTTGTTGGCATAATATGCTACGCAGAGACCTTCTCCCCCATCACGTCCAGAACGACCTGTTTCCTGATAATACTCCTCAAGACTTTTGGGAATATCATAATGGATAACAAAACGCACGTCGGGTTTGTCTATACCCATACCAAACGCTATGGTAGCGACAATAACATCAATTTTCTCCATCAGAAAATCATCCTGTGTTTTGGAGCGTGTTGCTGAATCTAGACCTGCATGATAGGGTGACGCACTGATATCATTGGCGCGCAATATTGCAGCCAATTCCTCTACCTTCTTTCTGGAAAGGCAATAGATTATTCCGCTTTTGCCATTATTTTGCTTTATAAAACGTATTATATCCTTGTCTATTTCCTTAGTTTTAGACCGCACTTCATAATAAAGGTTAGGACGATTAAAAGAGCTTTTAAACTCCAGTGCGTCGAGTATTCCTAGGTTTTTCTTAATATCCGCACGCACCTTATCTGTAGCGGTTGCCGTCAAAGCTATGACGGGCGCTTTGCCAATCTCATTTATTATAGGACGTATCCTTCTGTATTCAGGTCTAAAATCATGTCCCCATTCCGAGATACAATGAGCTTCGTCTATTGCGTAGAAAGATATCTTGACAGTCTTAAGAAATTCCACATTCTCATCCTTTGTCAAGGATTCAGGCGCTACATACAAAAGCTTTGTCTTCCCCAACGTTATATCATCTTTAACCTTGTCGATTGCAGCTTTATTCAGTGAAGAATTCAAACAATGAGCAAGACCATCCTCCTCACTGAGATTACTCATGACATCAACCTGATTTTTCATCAGAGCTATGAGGGGTGAAATAACAATGGCTGTACCATCCAACAAAAGGGATGGCAACTGATAGCAAAGGGATTTACCACCACCCGTAGGCATTAAAACAAAGGTATCATTACCACTGAGAACGTTACGGATAATCGCTTCCTGGTCTCCTTTGAACTTATCGAAACCAAAATAACGTTTTAGTTCTTCTGTAAGATTCACTTTTTCTGTCATATTAATCAAGCAGCTCCTTTCTATTACTACTTATTACAGCTATGCGCTTTCCAGTTTCTGAATATTAACTTTATCAATCTGTTTCTGCGCATAATCGAGTGTTACTTCAAATGTTTTTACTCTCTTAGATGGTACTTCAAACATGGCATCCATCATTACGCTCTCTACAATAGAGCGTAGGCCACGAGCACCTAGTTTATACTCGACAGCCTTATTCACAATATACTCCATCGTTTCTTCTCTGAATGTTAATTTAATTCCATCCATATCAAAAAGTTTGATATACTGTTTTATAATCGAGTTTTTAGGTTCTGTCAGGATATTGCGCAAGGTATCCTTATCTAACGGATTAAGGTATGTAAGCACAGGTAATCGACCTATTAATTCGGGAATTAATCCGAACGACTTAAGGTCTTGAGGGAGAATATACCTCATCAAATCACCCTTGTCTATTCTGCTTACATTTTGTACAGAATTGTAACCGACTACATGAGTATTGAGTCGTTGAGCGATTTTGCGCTCTATTCCATCAAAAGCTCCACCACATATAAAGAGTATATTCTTTGTATCTACATGTATATAATCTTGGTCAGGATGTTTTCTACCACCTTTAGGCGGGACATTCACCATCGAACCTTCAAGAAGTTTGAGCAATCCCTGCTGGACTCCTTCGCCAGCGACATCTCGTGTGATTGACGGGTTGTCCTGTTTTCTAGCAATCTTATCAATTTCGTCAATAAATACGATTCCGCGTTCAGCAGCAGCAACATCGAAATTCGCTACTTGCAAAAGACGACTGAGAATACTCTCAACATCCTCACCAACATATCCAGCTTCGGTAAACACAGTTGCGTCCACTATAGTAAAGGGCACTTCAAGAAGTTTCGCAATTGTTCTAGCTAACAGGGTCTTTCCAGTACCAGTACTTCCGACCATTATTATATTGCTTTTTTCTATTTCTACACCGTCTTCGTCAATTGGTTGTTGGAGACGTTTATAGTGATTGTATACCGATACAGATAGATACCGTTTTGCATCATCCTGCCCAATAACATACTGGTCAAGATAGCTTTTTATTTCTTTTGGCTTCGGCACTTTCTTCAAAGAGAAATTTGTATTTTCCTTATCTGAAACCGTCAAACTTGACTCCTGAACAATTTCATAAGCCTGTTTCGCACAATCTTCGCAGATATAACCACTTATTCCTGTAATAAGCAGTTTAACATCTTTCTCGCTCCGTCCACAAAAGCTACATACTTTCTTCATCAACTAATTTATTTCTTTCTAACTAAAACATTATCAATCATACCATACGCTTTAGCTTCGTCAGCCGTCATCCAATAATCACGATCGGAATCAGCCCACACTCTATCATAAGGTGTATGAGAATGATTGGATATAATTGAATAAAGTTCCGTCTTCATTTTCTGAATTTCTTTGGCCATAATGTCTATATCCGAAGCCTGCCCCTGGGCTCCACCCATCGGCTGATGAATCATTACGCGGCTGTGGGTAAGAGCAGAACGTTTACCTTCGGTTCCAGCAACGAGAAGAACCGATGCCATTGATGCTGCCATGCCTGTGCAAATTGTAGCCACATCACTCGAAATAAACTGCATCGTATCGTAAATACCGAGACCCGCCGTAACGCTACCTCCAGGAGAGTTGATATATATAGAAATATCTTTACCTGAATCTGCAGAATCAAGGTAAAGCAACTGTGCCTGCAGTGTATTCGCAGTGTAATCATCAATCTCCGTACCCAAAAAGATTATTCTGTCCATCATTAGACGTGAGAAAACATCCATCTGAGTAACATTCAGTTGACGCTCCTCCAGAATATAAGGATTCAAATATTGCGCTTGCGACTTGATAACATCGTCAAGGACCATACCGTTCATTCCTAAATGCTTAGTAGCATATTTTCTAAAATCATTCATAATAATTATTTTACATGAAAAGGAGGTTGCCGACCTTTTTCTATTTCTTAGGAACAAAAATACAAAAAAAAGTCGATAACCTCCTTATATAGAAGATTTTTTTCTAAAAAAAAGATTGTTTCTATGCCATTAACTTATTAAACTCGTCTAAAGCAATGCTTTTTTCATTAAGCTTGACTACTTTTTTCAAAGCTGCAGTCAATTTAACATCAACACAACGATCAACCAGCCCGTCAAGATTCTCTTTCTTTTCGATCATCTGTTTTGAGTAATTTTCTAATATGTCCTCTGGAATATTAGTCATTCCATACTGGGCAAACTGTTGACGAGTTGTCTCTTTTGCTGCCTCTTTGATATCAGCCTCTTCAACCTTAATATTATTAGCAGAGACAAGCTGTTCTTTAATAAGATGCCAAGCAAGCTCTTTCACACTACCCTCGTAGTTTTCGTCTACATAATCCTGATCTTTGTCCTTATTGCTGCGGAGCATGATTTTCTTGAGCAGCTCGTCAGCAAACTCAAGTTTGCCAATTTTCTTCTCCAGATATGCACGAACGTCAATGAGGAATTTATAGTCACTGTCGTTCACAAGTTGCATTGATAATCCCTCAACAATCTTAGCACGGAAACCAGCTTCGTCCTTTACATTATCCTTTCCATAAACCTGGTCAAAAAGATCTTGATTGATTTCAGCTTTCTTGAATCGGGTAATTTCATTTATCTGATAACTAAAATTCGACTTAAGTCCAGCCACGTCCTCTTTCTTAAGTTTCAGCATAGAGGAAATTTCCACATCATTGCCATCGTAAGCTATAGAAGGGTTGAAAGTAATGACGTCACCGACTTTTGTGTCTTTGAAAAGAGCCTTCTGATCATCATTCTTCATATAGTCAGGTGACATCACTGCATCATCAACAGTAATACCGTCTTCTTTGGTATTTCCTTTCTCATCAATTTCTGCAAGATTACCCTTCAGCATGTCTTTATCTTGATAACTATCCACTTTTTCGTATTGTCCGGCGCGAGATGCAAACATTTCGATCTGCTGATCTATTAACTTGTCATCAACAGTAATATTATAGAAGTCTATTTTATCCTTTTCAGTAAGCTCGGCCTTGAACTCTGGAGCAACAGCTATATCGAATACGAACTCAAAATTCTCTTCTTTTTCGAAATCAACAGGTTTCTGTTTTTCCTCATTTGGCATTGGCTCACCGAGCATTTGTATTTTGTTTTCCTTGATATATTCATAGATTTTTTCACCGAGAAGTTTGTTCACTTCATCAGCAACGACGGAAACACCAACCTGCTTTTTTATCAGCCCCATGGGAACCTGTCCCTGACGGAAGCCAGGTATGTTTGCCTTTTTGCGGTACGATTTTAGCGTTTCATCTACTTTTTCTTGATAATCAGCTTTTTCCATTGCTACAGTAAGTATGCCACCTACTTTATTGGAATTGTCATAAGAAATATTCATCTCCGATATTTTTATATTATTATTTATACTAAATTATTCAGCCTTAGTAACATCTTACTTCTAAGGAAGTGCAAAATTAGTGATATTAACTCTAAAAACCTAACATAAACGCAAAAATTAAACGATTTATTTAAAAATTATTGTTTTTTTTGCGGGTATTTCAAATTTTATGTGTTCCTTTGCGAAAGGAAAGTAGCATGTAGAGAGTGGGTTTCGATATTCCTCTTTTTATTTGCTCTCTTCGAGAGATATTATTTTTTTATTAATTTTTAATTATAGTTTTTACTATGAACATTTATGTTGGTAATTTAAATTACCGTTTGAAAGAGGAAGAACTTCGCGAGGCATTTGAAGCTATCGGCGCTGTTGATTCTGTTAAGTTGGTTAAAGACCGTGAAACCGGCCGTGCCAAAGGTTTTGGATTTATAGAAATGCCTAATGAAGAAGAAGCACTCGCAGCAATCGAGAAACTTAACGGTTCAGAAGTTGGTGATCGTCAGATGGTTGTAAAAGAAGCTCGTCCAAAAAACCAAGACTAATCATTTCCCTGTAATATAGGAACCTGGAAATCCCCTGTCAATCATCTTGGCAGGGGATTATTTTATATAATTTCTTCAGCCTCACGGGCTTTTTTCTGTTCATCAATCAATTGGAAGTCTTTTTTGCGGAGAACGAAGCTATTACTTAGATATTTTTCACGCACAATCTTATTTGAAGCCAACTCTTCGGGTGTTCCTTGAAACAAAATGCGACCTTCGAACAATAGATATGCACGGTCAGTAATGCTCAAAGTCTCCTGAACATTATGGTCAGTAATAAGAATTCCAATATTACGGTCTTTCAACTTCCATACTATGTGCTGAATATCTTCGACAGCAATCGGATCGACACCTGCAAAGGGCTCGTCAAGCATAATAAACTTCGGGTCAATTGCTAGACAACGGGCAATTTCAGTACGGCGACGTTCACCTCCTGATAGTTGATCACCCTTATTCTTCCGAACCTTTGTCAGATGGAATTCTGCGATAAGACTTTCCAATTTGGCCTTTTGATCCTCATGAGAAAGTTTTGTCATTTCAAGTACAGAAATGATATTATCTTCTACACTCATCTTTCGGAACACACTGGCTTCCTGGGCCAAATAACCGATGCCTCGTGTAGCACGTTTGTACACAGGGTACTTTGTTATATCCAAGTCATCAAGGTATATATGACCAGCATTAGGGACAATCAGTCCTGTTGTCATATAGAAGGACGTCGTCTTACCAGCTCCATTCGGTCCTAGCAGACCTACAATTTCGCCTTGTTTTACATTAATAGAAACATCATTGACTACAGTACGCTTACCGTAGCGCTTCACTAGCCCTTCTGTACGAAGCACCATCTGCTTAGAATTATTAGGGGTCATGGGCTCCGCTTTATGCTCTGTATACGACACCTTTTCATCGGCCGTTGTTGATTCAACCTGTTCCATTGTCATAGAGCGACCCTCATCTATTATTTCATCGAATTCTCCCATTTTCATATATTTGAATGCAAAAGTAATAAATTTGTCCTTATTATATGTGATAAACTGAAAAACTTATTTGATAATTGCAGTTTTTTAGCGGATTTTGGTTACTTTTGTGGACAAATAAACGTATGCATCATGTTAATAAACAAATATCTGACCACCTTGGGTAAATATATCATGCTTATGGGACGAACATTTTCTCGCCCAGAACGGCTAAAGATGTTCCTTAAGCAATATGTAAAAGAGATGATGCAGCTAGGTGTCAACTCCATTGGTATCGTACTTCTCATCTCCTTTTTTATCGGCGCTGTCATCTGCATTCAGATAAGAATGAACATACAGAGTCCCTGGATGCCTCGTTTTATCACAGGTTATACCACACGTGAGATCATGCTCCTCGAGTTTTCTTCGACTATAATGTGTCTGATTCTTGCAGGAAAGGTCGGATCCAACATCGCGTCTGAGATTGGTAGCATGCGCGTAACACAACAAATTGATGCTCTTGATATTATGGGAGTTAATTCAGCAAATTTTCTCATTTTCCCGAAGATTCTCGGCATGGTTACTCTTATGCCGTTCCTTGTCATTTTCAGCACGACATCAGGTATCATAGGAGCTTATGCCACATCGTTTTTTGGACATATCATCAGTGCCGACGACCTAACTTTAGGTTTTCAACACGACTTTAACCAATGGTTTGTGTGGATGAGTATTATAAAAAGTTTATTCTTTGCTTTTATTATTTCAAGTGTCCCTGCTTTTTTTGGATACACTGTTGAAGGGGGATCTGTCAATGTGGGTAAAGCCAGCACCAATGCTGTAGTTTGTAGCAGCGTGTTAATTTTGTTTTCCGATCTATTACTCACACAAATACTCTCATAAATCATGATAGAAATAAACCATTTATATAAATATTTTGGAAACAAGGAGGTTATCCAGGACATCAATGCTACATTTCAAAACGGCATCACTAATCTGATAATTGGCCAGAGTGGTTCAGGAAAGACTGTGCTGATAAAAAACATCGTAGGACTCCTCGAACCTACGAAAGGTACTATCATCTATGATGGACGTGACTTTATCAGTATGAGTAAAAGTGAAAGGATCATGCTTCGCCGAGAAATGGGCATGATATTTCAGAGTGCAGCCTTGTTTGACTCTCTCTCGGTATTAGAAAACGTCATGTTCCCCCTTGATATGTTTTCAAACGACACTTTGCGTGACCGCACAAAGCGTGCAAGGAGTTGTCTAGACCGCGTCAATCTAATTGAAGCACAAGATAAATTTCCTGGTGAAATATCCGGTGGAATGCAGAAACGTGTGGCTATTGCAAGAGCAATAGCACTAAATCCGAAATATCTTTTTTGCGACGAACCGAACTCCGGACTAGATCCAAAAACATCTTTGATTATCGACGAATTGATTCATGGAATAACTAAGGAATACGATATGACAACTATCATAAACACACATGATATGAATTCCGTCATTGATATCGGTGATAATATCATATTTATTTATGAAGGGAGAATGGAATGGCAGGGAACCAAAGAAGATATAATGAAAGCCACAAACAAAAGACTTAACGATTTTGTCTTCGCATCAGACCTCTTCAGAAAGGTGAAAGACGTGGAGATGGAAAAATAGTAGAGGAAAGCCTCTACTATTTCATTTTCCACTTACCATCCTTTAGCACCATCGGTACGAGAACTTCTTCGCTAGCACTATTGCCATAACATACTTCGAGGAAAACATCTGCTTTGGTATTACTTTTATCTATTACAGAATTCACTTTCTTTACGGATTTCAATCCGCCACGTTCTTCCTTTTGCAGGGCAATGAATTGTCTTGTCATCGTAATAAGTTGCTGCCGATAACCTTCGGGGATACTTTCGGTGTTATCCATTGCAGCCACATATTCCTCATACTTCCCTTCTATGAGATAGTTATAATATTTCTCCGCGGCCTTACCAACAGCATCTTCGGGAGTCTTCCTCGAACATGATGACAGCATAGTAATTACTATCGCGAACAATATCAGGAAACGACGCATAACGATTATTTTTGACGAATAAAGATATTGATAGGAGTACCTGTCATTTTCCAATTTTCTCTTATCTTATTTTCCAGAAAACGACGATACGATTCTTTCACATATTGCGGAAGATTTGCAAAGAATACGAATGATGGTATCTGCGTGTTTGGTATCTGCATACAATATTTTATCTTAATATACTTTCCTTTTATAGATGGCGGTGGAAATGCTTCAATAAGAGGAAGCATTACCTCGTTAAGTTTTGATGTGCCAACATGTGCCTTTCGATTGGTATACACCTCCTTGGCTGTTTCTAGCACCTTAAATATACGCTGTTTTGCAAGTGTCGAAACGAAAATAATCGGGAAATCAGTAAACGGCGCCATTCTAGAATAAACAGCATTTTCGAAGGTCTTTACTACATTAGCATCCTTATCCGCGACAAGATCCCATTTGTTAACAACAACGACAAGTGATTTACTATTTTTCTGTATCAGCTGAAATATATTCATATCCTGCGCCTCAATACCTCTGGTTGCGTCAACCATGAGTATACAAACATCCGAATTTTCTATCGAGCGAATAGAACGCATAACTGAATAGAATTCCAAATCCTCAATTACTTTGTTCTTGCGACGGATGCCGGCAGTATCCACAAGATAAAAATCAAAACCAAATTTGTCATATCTCGTATATATACTATCACGTGTCGTTCCGGCTATCTCTGTAACAATATTTCGCTCCTCACCGATGAAAGCATTTACTAGACTACTCTTTCCTGCATTAGGACGACCTACGACAGCGAAACGAGGAATGCCATCCTCGAGTAATTCTTGTGAATCAGATTTAAGCTTAGTCAATACCATGTCTAGCAAATCACCAGTACCACTGCCCGTAGCAGAACTTATACAATACGGTTCACCGAGTCCCAACGAATAAAACTCAACAGCATCGTAGATCAGTTCATTATTATCAGTTTTATTGGCGACCAAGAGAACAGGAAGTTTAGAACGGCGTAAAATACTCGCAACCTCCTGATCAAGATCAGTTACACCAGTGGTCACATCCACAAGAAACAATATAACATCGGCCTCTTCAGTGGCTATGAGCACCTGCTTACGTATCTCCTCTTCGAAGATATCATCCGAGTTAACCACCCAACCGCCAGTGTCTACGACTGAGAACTCCCGCCCGCACCAGTCACATTTTCCATACTGACGGTCACGTGTGGTACCGGCTTCGTCACTCACGATCGCGTGACGTGTCTTTGTTAGTCTGTTAAATAATGTCGATTTACCTACATTAGGCCTTCCGACGATTGCTACTAAATTTGCCATACGTTTTTTTTATTATTCTGATTGATATCCGAAATTATGCAACTCCCTATCGGAACTACGCCAATCTTTGTCTACTTTTACAAAAGTCTCTAGATACACACTTTTCCCGAAGAAACGTTCAAGAGCCTTGCGTGATTCTGTACTTACTTTCTTTAATGCGACACCTTGATGACCTATGATAATGCCTTTTTGGGAATCACGTTCCACATATATAACAGCATTTATATGAATATGAGTATTATCTTCTTTAAACTGTTCCACAGCCACTTCCACCGAATAAGGTACCTCCTTATCGTAATAAAGAAGAATTTTCTCACGTATTATTTCACTGACAAAGAAACGAGCCGGTTTATCGGTCAATTGGGTTTTGTCAAAATAAGGTGGTGAGTCGGGCAGAAATTCATTGATACGCTTCATCAATAGATCCGTACCAAATTTATTCTGGGCAGAAATCGGAAGAATTTCAGCGTTGGGAAGCAATGTATGCCATTTGTCAACGATCTCTCCCAAATGCTGTTGATTAGTCTGGTCAATCTTATTAATGAGAAGCAATACTGGAGTTGTCATTTTTGCAACCTCATTAAGGAAATCAATGTTTTTATCAGGAGTCTCGACTACATCGGTTACATACAACAATATATCCGCATCCTGCAACGCAGATTCAGAGAATGCAAGCATTGACTCCTGCAACTTATAATTGGGCTTCAAAACTCCTGGAGTATCCGAGAAAACGATCTGTGATTCTGGAGTATTTACAATCCCCATAATACGGTGACGTGTTGTCTGAGCTTTAAATGTAGCTATAGAGATGCGTTCGCCGATAAGTTGATTCATCAGCGTGCTCTTACCCACATTTGGATTACCTACAATATTAACAAAACCAGCTTTATGCATAATCTTTTATATTAAGGACAAAAAAACGCATCTTTTGATTAAGGATGCGTTTTCTTATCTCTAGTTTTTTCTTTTATTTTACTGGTGCAGCAGCCGCGGATCCATCATATGCCCACTTCAGATATGAAGCGCCATAAGTAAAACCAGCTCCAAACGCCGTGAAAATCAAATTATCTCCTTTTTTCAACTGAGCTTCATAGTCCCACAGAGCTAAAGGCAACGTCGCAGCACTTGTATTACCATAATGCTGTATATTTACCATCACCTTTTCCAAAGGTAAATCTAAACGTTTTGCAACCGCTTCAATAATACGCATGTTGGCCTGATGAGGTATTACCCATGCAATATTATCTTTATTAAGTCCGTTGTTTTCAGCTATCAGTCCGCAAGCTGCACTCATGCTCGTTACAGCATAGCGGAACACTGTCCGACCTTCCTGATAAAGATAATGCAGACGATGGTCTACAGTGAAATGCGAAGGAGGACAAACTGAGCCACCAGCTTTCATGTGAAGGAAAGGAAGCCCTTTACCATCGGTACGCAGATATGAATCCAATAATCCGTAATCCTCAGTTGAACCTTCGAACATACAAGCTCCAGCCCCATCTCCAAATAGGGGACAAGTTGCGCGATCGGTATAATCCACCATTGACGACATCTTATCAGCACCGACAACGATTATTTTCTTATACCTGCCACTTTGTATAAATGAGGCAGCTGTATCCATGGCATACAAGAAACCACTGCATGCAGCTTGCAAATCAAATGCAAACGCATTTTTAAGTCCTAATTTATCGATGACTATTGATGCTGTCGAAGGGAAGTGATAGTCCGGAGTTGATGTTGCCACAATGACCATATCTATGCTATCAGGATCCGCACCAGTGCGCTGCATTAGCTGTTTGGCAGCCTTGCGAGCCATATAAGATGTGCCGAGCCCTTCCTCATTGAGGATACGACGTTCCTTAATACCTATTCTGGTCATAATCCATTCGTCATTAGTGTCCACCATACGAGAAATTTCCTCGTTGTTGAGCACATAATCAGGTACATACCCGCCGACGCCTGTGATTATTGCATTTATTTTCTCCATTATTCAGCCAACTCCTTTTCAATAGCGACTTTACCTCTGTAATATCCGCATGTCGGACAAACAGTATGATAAACATAATATGCTCCACAGTTAGGGCATATTGCCAATGTAGGAACTTCTGCCTTATCATGGGTTCTTCTCTTCAGTGTACGAGTCTTTGACTGTTTTCTTTTAGGATGTGCCATTTTCTTTTAATCTTTAATTATTGTTTTTAATTTTTCTAATTCACACCATCTCGGATCGGTTCCGCCTTCAATTCTACCATCGTCACTTCGGGTGACAGAATGCTTTTCGATTAATGCGAGCATCTCACGGTTGCATTTTCCAGGTGCATGCACGTGTTTAATGGGAATGTTCAAAGCAATGAATTCATAAATGAGCCATGTCACGTCTAGAATACCCTCATCTTCAGGTATCGTGACTATGTCATCCTCTTCCGAGTATTCATCTCCATACTTCACTACAAGACGAGTCTCACTTTTTATATTCTGATCCATCTCGTCAAGGCAGTGATCGCATGCTATCTGTATTGTACCTTCAGCATTAAAGAGGAGTTCAAAGAATATGTCTGTCTTGCGTATAGACAAGACAACCCTTACAACACCTTTTTTCACTTCAGGACTGTTTATTGTCTCAAAGTAGCTGTTGCTAAGATTATACTCAAGCACTGTTTTGGGCTCTTTCAAATCCTTTAAATCTATCTTAAATGACTCTGAACTATACATTTGGGTTGCAAAGTTACTAATAATTTTTTATATAAAGTAATGAAATCGCAAAAAAAATTATTTTGGCAATTCTATACGGAATGTTGTACCTTTGCCAACATCAGAACTTTTAACATATATTCTACCTTTATGATACTCTTCAACTATACGTTTTGCCAGTGAAAGGCCTAGTCCCCAACCACGTTTCTTTGTAGTAAATCCAGGTGTAAAAACATTCTTGATATTTTTTTTCTTAATACCCTTCCCTGTATCAGTAACATCAATCACGACCTTATGCACATCATCAAGCAATGTAATTGTAATGGTACCAGAACCTTCCATTGCATCGACACCATTCTTACATAAATTTTCTATAACCCACTCAAAAAGAGACGAATTCATTTTGACAATTATCGGTTCATCATAAGAAAAATTCTTAATCATTTTCACATGTGAAGAGGTACGTTTATCCATATAATCAACCACATGATCAATCACATCATTCAGACTTGCAGGAACAGGTTCTGGCAGTGAACCGATTTTAGAGAAGCGTTCTGCTATCCTCTGAAGTCTTTTCACGTCATTATCCATCTCTGGGATAAGTTCATCATTAGGATAATTCTCCTTAAGAATCTCCACCCAAGCCATTAAACTAGATATAGGGGTGCCAAGCTGATGAGCTGTCTCTTTAGAAAGTCCAACCCATACTTTATTCTGTTCCGCTTTTTTCGAAGAAAGAAGGGCAAAGATTGCAACCACAACAAAAACCAGAACTATACCTAATTGTACGTATGGATAAGATGACAATCTTTTAATCATCGTAGAGTCGTCATAACAAACATTAATATAATCAGCAGGCGAAGTAGAATCGCCCAATGAAATTCTGATATATTTACCATCTGAATAAAGTAGACGTGCCAAATTCTCGACAACACGAAGAGAATCCGCAGATGAAACAGCTTTAATTTCAATATTACGAAAAGTTTGAACAGCCCCACTAGGATCAACAACAATTACAGGTATAGTATTATTTCCATTGATAACCTTCAGTACTAGATTTAAATCAGTATTATCGTCAGCCTTATTAAGTGTTCGCATAGCCTCGGCCCATACCTCCATTTTATTATGTTCCTCGATAGCAAGGTCTTTAACAAGAAAATGGGATACGATCAATGAAGCCAAAGCAATAAGGATTGCCGCTATCACTAAAAATATTTTAACCTGCCTTATACGGTCAGTCCACTGCATACAATTAAAATAACGCTTCATAGTATGGATTTATTGCATTTAGAGTCAATTGGAATAAAATTTAAGCCACAGGTGTATATGCATCCAAACAGATAGTCATCAGCACAAGCACCATTATCAGCAATCAGTATAACACAGAAAAGCCCCCCGTAAGAAAATAAATCCTTACGGGGGGCTATGAAAAAAGGCGGCCTCCTACTCTCCCACATTGTATTGCAGTACCATCGGCGCAGTCGGGCTTAACTTCTCTGTTCGAAATGGGAAGAGGTGGGACACCGACGCAATAACCACCTAATGTTTGGTTTGACGTTCTCGGCACAAAAATAAACTATTGGGAACGTTCGCGTTCACACAGTTGAAAGTATAAAATCTTGAAAAAAGTGTTCGGGCAATTAGTAGTGCTCGGCTTTGACGTCACCGTCTTTACACCTGCACCCTATCAACGTTGTAGTCTACAACGACCCTCATGGAGTTCTCATCTTGCGGCTGGCTTCGCACTTAGATGCTTTCAGCGCTTATCCATTCCAGACTCGGATACCCGGCGGTGCACCTGGCGGCACAACCGGCAGACCGGAGGTCTGTCCGCCACGGTCCTCTCGTACTAGTGGCGGCACCACGCAAAACTCCCGCGCCCACGATAGATAGAGACCGAACTGTCTCACGACGTTCTGAACCCAGCTCGCGTGCCACTTTAATGGGCGAACAGCCCAACCCTTGGGACCTTCTCCAGCCCCAGGATGTGACGAGCCGACATCGAGGTGCCAAACCACCCCGTCGATATGAGCTCTTGGGGGGGATCAGCCTGTTATCCCCGGAGTACCTTTTATCCTTTGAGCGACGGACCTTCCATACGGAACCGCCGGATCACTTTGCCCCAGTTTCCTGCCTGCTCGGGATGTCTCCCTCCCAGTCAAGCACCCTTATGCCAATGCACTCTATAAGGCCGGTTACCAATCGGCCTGAGGGTACCTTTGGAAGCCTCCGTTACGCTTTTGGAGGCGACCACCCCAGTCAAACTACCCACCAAACAATGTCCGCGTATATACGCGTTAGACTTCAGACAGCCAAAGGGCCGTATTTCAAGGGTGGCTCCACACAGGCTGGCGCCCATGCTTCGAAGCCTCCGGCCTATCCTACACATCGGATGACCAAAGTCAATGCTAAGCTATAGTAAAGGTTCACGGGGTCTTTTCGTCCCATCGCGGGTAATCGGCATCTTCACCGATACTACAATTTCACTGAGCTCACGGTTGAGACAGCGTCCGGATCATTACACCATTCGTGCAGGTCGGAACTTACCCGACAAGGAATTTCGCTACCTTAGGACCGTTATAGTTACGGCCGCCGTTTACCGGGGCTTCAATTCAATGCTTCTTCTTGCGAATGACATCTCCTCTTAACCTTCCGGCACCGGGCAGGTGTCAGGCTGTATACATCTTCTTTCGAATTAGCACAGCCCTGTGTTTTTGTTAAACAGTTGCCTGGACCTATTCTCTGCGCCTCACCTCAACGGTGAGGACCCCTTTTCCCGAAGTTACGGGGTCAATTTGCCTAGTTCCTTAACCGTGAATCTCTCAACGCCTTAGTATATTCTACCCGACTACGTGTGTCCGTTTGCGGTACAGGTGCCGCACGGATTAAGCTTAGCGGATTTTCTCGGGAGTATGATTACCTTCGCTATCAGATTGTCCCGAAGGACGCACCGTACTATCAGGGTCGGCTCTCATCCCGGATTTGCCTGGGATGATCAACGCCTACACCATTCAACGCACAATTCCGTCTGTGCGCGGAAGTTTCACTTCTCCGTCTCCGCATCGCTCCGTGCGGCAGTTACGGAATCTTGACCGTATCTGCCATCGCCATCGCCATTCGGCTTAGACTTAGGACCTGACTTACCCCGGGCCGATTGACGTTGCCCGGGAAACCTTAGTCTTGCGGCGGGGGGGGATCTCACCCCCCTTATCGTTACTTATACCTACATTTGCTTTTCCGGACGCTCCACAGGCGGTTATCCACCTGATTCTACGCTGACCGGAATGCTCCCCTACCGACACTACAACTTAATGTACTGTCCCGCGTCTTCGGCATCCGCCTTATACCCGATTATTATCCATGCCCAGACCCTCGACTAGTGAGCTGTTACGCACTCTTTGAATGAATGGCTGCTTCCAAGCCAACATCCTAGCTGTCACAGGGACCGGACTTCGTTAGACTAACTCAGGCGGAATTTCGGGGCCTTAGACGGCGGTCCGGATTCTTCTCCTCTCGGGAACGGACCTTAGCACCCGCCCCCTTACTGCCCTACTGCATACGACCAGCATTCGGAGTTCGTCAGGACTTGACAGGCGGTGAAGCCCTCGCATCCTATCGGTCGCTCTACCTCTGGACGTAATCGTAAAACGCAGCACCTAAATGCTTTTCGGGGAGTACGAGCTATCTCCAAGTTTGATTGGCCTTTCACTCCTACACTCAACTCATCCGGAAGCTTTTCAACGCTTATCGGTGCGGACCTCCATCCGGTGTTACCCGGACTTCATCCTGGCCAAGTGTAGATCACTTGGTTTCGCGTCTGCCTCCGCCGACTCAAACGCCCTGTTCAGGCTCGCTTTCACTGCGGCTCGGAATCTCATGATTCTTAACCTTGCCGGCGACGGCAACTCGTAGGTTCATTATGCAAAAGGCACGCCGTCACTGATTGCTCAGCTCCGACCGCTTGTAAGCGCATGGTTTCAGGAACTATTTCACTCTTCTATTCGAAGTGCTTTTCACCTTTCCCTCACGGTACTGGTTCACTATCGGTCTCACGGGAGTATTTAGCCTTACCGGATGGTCCCGGCAGATTCGCGCAGGATTTCTCGTGTCCCGCGTTACTCAGGGTACCGCTACGGTTCGTCAGGCTTCGCATACGGGTCTTTCACCCTCTACGGAATGACTTTCCAGACATTTCCGCTCACCTGATTTCATCCGACATCGCGGCCCTACAACCCCGTGGATGCGTTACCACAACCACGGTTTGGGCTCTTCCCCGGTCGCTCGCCACTACTGGGGGAATCATTGTTTATTTTCTCTTCCTGCAGGTACTAAGATGTTTCAGTTCCCTGCGTTCGCCTCTCCAAATTCATGGAGATGACAGTCCTTCAGACTGACGGGTTGTCCCATTCGGAAATCCGCGGATAACAGGTCATTTGCACCTACCCGCAGCTTATCGCAGCTTATCACGTCCTTCTTCGCCTCCGTGAGCCTAGGCATCCACCATACGCTCTTTCTTACTTTTTTCTTCGCCATGCCCCCATAATGGGGACTGGTAGTTTATACTTTCAGCTGTACTTCTCGATTAAAACCTGCATTAATGCAGGATTTCGTTGTTCTTTTACAGTTTATTTTGTGCCAATATGTCAAAGATCGTCTGGAATAAATCAACATCATTACAAGTCTTGCGGCATGCAGTAATGGGAGATTTCCTGTTGTGGAGAATAACGGATTCGAACCGTTGACCCCCTGCTTGCAAAGCAGGTGCTCTAGCCAGCTGAGCTAATCCCCCTCTATAGGCTTGCGCCTGCAGCCCTGGGTAGTCCCAGGCAGACTTGAACTGCCGACCTCCACATTATCAGTGTGGCGCTCTAACCAACTGAGCTATAGGACTGAGGTTCATTGTTCAAGCCCGGAGGTGCCTTCTTCTGGCGCCCGGCTTCTTGCTCTTCTCGTACCCCGAGGGGTATTCTATATCTTAATAAACAGACTTTCGTACAGTCGGCGAAGGATTATCTTTCACGAACGCGCTTCAATTTCTTTCGTTCTTCGTCAATACAGCATCTCTCCAGAAAGGAGGTGTTCCAGCCGCACCTTCCGGTACGGCTACCTTGTTACGACTTAGCCCCAATCACCGGTTTCACCCTAGGCCGACCCTTGCGGTCACGGACTTCAGGCGCCCCCGGCTTTCATGGCTTGACGGGCGGTGTGTACAAGGCCCGGGAACGTATTCACCGCGCCATGGCTGATGCGCGATTACTAGCGAATCCAGCTTCGTGGGGTCGAGTTGCAGACCCCAGTCCGAACTGAGGGTCACTTTCGGGATTCGCATCCGCTTGCGCGGTAGCTGCCTTCTGTATGACCCATTGTAACACGTGTGTCGCCCCGGACGTAAGGGCCGTGCTGATTTGACGTCATCCCCACCTTCCTCACACCTTACGGTGGCAGTCTCCACAGAGTGCCCAGCTTAACCTGATGGCAACTATGGACAAGGGTTGCGCTCGTTATGGCACTTAAGCCGACACCTCACGGCACGAGCTGACGACAACCATGCAGCACCTTCACTAATGCCTTGCGGCTAGAATATCTCTACTCTATTCATTAGCAATTCAAGCCCGGGTAAGGTTCCTCGCGTATCATCGAATTAAACCACATGTTCCTCCGCTTGTGCGGGCCCCCGTCAATTCCTTTGAGTTTCACCGTTGCCGGCGTACTCCCCAGGTGGGATGCTTAACGCTTTCGCTTGGCCGCAGACTGTGTGTCGCCCACAGCGAGCATCCATCGTTTACCGTGCGGACTACCAGGGTATCTAATCCTGTTCGATACCCGCACTTTCGAGCTTCAGCGTCAGTTGCACTCCGGCATGCTGCCTTCGCAATCGGAGTTCTTCGTGATATCTAAGCATTTCACCGCTACACCACAAATTCCGCATGCCTCGTGTGCACTCAAGGGCGCCAGTTCCAACAGCAGTGCAGCGGTTGGGCCGCTACATTTCACTGCTGGCTTGACGCTCCGCCTACGCTCCCTTTAAACCCAATAAATCCGGATAACGCCTGGACCTTCCGTATTACCGCGGCTGCTGGCACGGAATTAGCCGGTCCTTATTCAAACGGTACCTGCAATAACCTACACGTAGGTCACTTTATCCCCGTTTAAAAGCAGTTTACAACCCATAGGGCCGTCATCCTGCACGCTACTTGGCTGGTTCAGCCTTACGGCCATTGACCAATATTCCTCACTGCTGCCTCCCGTAGGAGTTTGGACCGTGTCTCAGTTCCAATGTGGGGGACCTTCCTCTCAGAACCCCTACCCATCGTAGGTTAGGTGGGCCGTTACCCCGCCTACTGCCTAATGGGACGCATCCCCATCCTTCAGCGATATATCTTTAATCGTCATCTGATGTCGTCTGACGATTGTATAAGGTATTATTCTTTCTTTCGAAAGGCTATCCCTTACTGAAGGGCAGGTTGGATACGCGTTACTCACCCATCCGCCGGTCGTCGACAAGGAAAGCAAGCTT
>Ga0302205_10000326_pt1 | contig 20811 bp, 17 predicted proteins | sample II_Fen_E1_3_FD_194582 | JGI IMG/M metagenome (GOLD analysis project Ga0302205, IMG submission 194582) | Peat permafrost microbial communities from Stordalen Mire near Abisko, Sweden - II_Fen_E1_3 | ecosystem: Environmental > Terrestrial > Soil > Wetlands > Permafrost | place: Sweden: Abisko...
CATACTCTATTACCTAACAACAGTTACTGCCATGTCCGAATTTGACGAGTGGAAACATTTCTATTTACTCTTAGACGAACATGTAAAAAGTGCAAGAAACTCGCACCGAAAATCCGACAAAACCGCGACAGAACAAGACACAGAATCCTGATTCAATACCCTGCGTAGTAAAAAAGCATCAACACCGGCAAACCATTTCCCATTCTTTGTTGTTATGGTAGTTCAAAACGATAGAATAAATAAGAATATTAAAACAACAAATTTCAATCATGTCAGAAGATCCAATAATATGCACATGCAATAATGTCAGCCGGTCTACCATTTTAAAAACCATTAAAGAAAAAGGCCTCAAAACTGAAGACGAAGTATACGATGCCACCGATGCAGGTATGGTCTGCGGTTCCTGTTGTGTGGACATTCAGGAAATAATGGAAGAAAATTTATAAGCAAAGCGTACAACAGCACGCTGAAAAATACGCAATTATTTAATTTTACTCCTTATGATGTAAAATTGTTTCTACTTTTTCCATGTTGTGAACAGAGAATCGTCCCGATTATAATATCAGGGCGATTCTTTTTCTATTTCTACATAATAAATTCATTCCTGTAGAATTCTATTTTACAGATAAATATAAAATAAACTAGAAATTATAGTTTTAAACTAGAAGAAATAGTTGCGTAACTAGAAATAATAGTTTATGTTTGCATCGTAATAATAGAAAAATAAAAAAATGAAAGAACTAACCACCAAAGAAGAAGAAATCATGCAGTTTTTTTGGGATGAAGGACCCTTGTTTGTAAAACAATTAGTAGACAAATACCCCGATCCAAAACCGCATTTCAATACCCTCTCTACTTACGTGCGTGCTTTGGAAGAAAAAGAGTTTCTGGCTCATGAGAGCTTTGGAACAACCTACCGCTATTTTCCCATTGTTCAGGCAGCAGAATACCAAAGCCGGACATTGAAAAACGTGGTAAAGAAATACTTCAACAATTCGTATCTGAATGTAGTCAATTCATTTATCAAATCGGAAAATGTATCAATTGATGATATCAGGAAGTTGCTTGATGAAGTTGAAAAATCCGCCGAAAAATAAAAACTAACCTCTAATGCGCTAAGATATGGAAACATCCCTTTTTTATCTGCTACGTGTAAGCATTGCCGCTGCGATTCTTTATCTCTTTTTCAAGTTTATCCTGAGTAAGAGAACATTTCATGCCATCAACCGAATAGTGGTGCTAAGTATCGTGGTGATGACATTGATATTACCTTTGTTTACGGTGCAGTTGCCGGAAATAAGCTTTTTCAAACCCAAGGTTGAACAACCGACAATAGAAGAAATACTTGCTTCATTAAAGGGTATAAACCAAGTCAATACAATCACCATCGCACTAACTCCTGAAGCAAAAATTCCGTGGATTAAAGTTATCGGTTTGATTTATCTGTCGGGGTTGATCTTTGCTTTGCTACGGTTTAGCATCAGTTTTATCCGGATGAGCCGGATAATTAGTGCAACAAGAAAAGAGCGTATGACTGATAATAGTCTGCTGTGCATTTCCGATAAAAAAGTTTCGCCATTTAGCTGGATGAAGTATATCGTTCTATCAACTACAGATATTGAAGCCGATAATTTAGATATTATTCGTCATGAACAAGCCCATGTGGCTTTCAGACACTCTTTTGATTTGCTATTCCTTGATCTGTATTCGCTCGTTTTTTGGTTCAATCCCTTTGCGTGGTTGCTTCGGCTGGAATTACAAACCATTCACGAATATCAGGCCGACGAGAAAGTGCTGGCGGAAGGCGCAAATGCGAAAAACTATCACCTATCATTAATTCGCCAGTGCGTAGGAGAATACAAGTTTGCTTTAGCTAATAATTTTGAGTACAATAATTTGCACAAAAGAATTAAAATGACCATGAAAGCCAGATCTTCCTCTAGACAGAAATGGCTCTATAGTACAATTGGATTATCGGTAATGCTTTGTATTGTCATTTTATCTCTCAATGGATTAAAAGCCAAGGCATCTATAAATAAACTAAATGAAACCATTAAGTCTGAGATTTCAAAACTAACAACAAATCAAACTTCCGATTCAGCGAAAGAGACAATAAAAATTGATAAAATTAGTCCTCCAAGCATTGTTGAAGATACGAAGTCTGATGACTCAAAAGGAGATAAGCAAGTTACTGCAAAGAAAGATGAAGGTTTTAAGGTTATCGGAAATGGAACACAAATCGGACCAAGACCGTTGATTTTTATAGATGGAAAAGAATCTTCTCAAAGTATTGAGTCCATCAATCCAAATGATATTTACAGCATTCAAGTTCTGAAAGATGCTTCAGCTACTAAAATATATGGTGATAAAGGCAAGAATGGAGTAATATTGATTACTAAAAAGAAAGTTGATGCCAGTTCGGTAAATAACGAAGGTAAAATGAGTATAAGCGAACCGGTAAAACTTCATGCCGAAATTGTTTACGACAAAGAAAAAGATGCAGGCTCGGCATTGAATGAAGTCAAAATCAATAAAGGTCTTCAATTAACCGCCGAATTTTATAAAAGCATACCTCAACCACTTATATTGGTTGATGGAAAGGAAGCCCCTGCTAATTTTATGCGAAATGTTTCTCCGGTGTCTATTGAAAGTATTACTGTACTTAAAGATACTGCTGCAACCCGTATTTATAATACCAAAGGAAAGAATGGAGTGATATTGATTAAAATGAAGGGAAAATTAAATATGCAATGACTATAAAAATATGAAAACAACACACATTTTGCTAGCACTTTTTACCTTGCTATTTTCAACAACAGTACATCCCATAGCTGCGCAATCTACTTTCAAGTTAGATCCTCAGGCATCTACGTTTATAGATAATGCACTGTTGGAGTGTATTTACAATTATACGATCAATGTACCTCTGCAAAACAGTCCAACCAATGAAAAACAGTCTGAAACGTATACTACCATTTTGCAAGCCAATGGTTCAAGTTCGAAATTTTGGGACTGGAATTCTTTCAAAAAAGATAGTATTATCTACTCTTCAGCCAACTTACCGGCAGATAGTCTGAAGAAATTGAAAGAGAAGTACTACTCGATAGTAAAATTCCTGTTTATGCCGGTAGTTTTGAAAAACTATCCGAAAGAAAAAATGACCGTTACAGATGACATAACCCCCGAAGATTATATTTACGAAGAAAATAAAGCCGACCTCAAATGGGCGTTAGAGGATGGCACACTGACGGTTTGTGGTTATGAATGTAGCAAAGCCGTCGCCTCGTTTGGCGGAAGGGAATGGACAGTATGGTATGCTCCAGAAATAACGATAAGTGATGGACCGTGGAAACTTTATGGCTTGCCGGGACTGATTTTGAAAGCAAGCGATGCCACAGGCACTCATTCATTTGAAGCAATTGCCATTCGAAAATCCAACCGACCCATTTACCTAGACAAGAATATCACGCAACTAAAAATTGGGAAAGAACAATTCATTAAAAACAAGAATAAATTTGAGAAAGATCCGATGAGCAACATACCCATGGCACAGATTAAATCGATTAATGTAGATAAGAGTTTGGATTTAGTGATGATGAACGGCAAACGGACTTCGGCACGGATGAATAAGAAAGTGATGTATTGTCCGCTTGAACTTAAATAACAATTAAAAACAAACTGCCTATTCCTCACAAATATCCCTGCTTTGAAAAGTATGCGTAATCAGCTGCCACTTCTATTGTTGCTTTTGTTCTTTTGTAGTGCTTTGTTTGCGCAGAAAACCAAAATTAGCGGAACTGTAACCGACAGCATTACGCATTCTCCCATCGAAGGTGCGATGGTAAAAGCATTGTTGGACAAAAAAATGATAGCTTTCGGTACAACCAACAAATCAGGAAAGTACAATCTGGAGTTTGAAAACCGGACGAGGATGCTTTCCTTCTGTTTTCAACACATTTCTTACCACACTAAAACACAAAGCACGGCAAACCGTTCGCAGCAATTAAATGCTTCATTGAGTTCAACGGCTTTAATGCTGAGGGAAGTGAGTGTTTCTGCTCCCAAAGTGTTGATGAAAACCGACACGGTTTCGTTTAATGTAAGCTCGTTTAAAACAGCGGGCGACCGTTCCATAGAGGATGTGATAAAGAAATTACCAGGCGTAGAGGTGAATAGCGATGGGAAAATTGCCTATCAGGGCAAAGACATTAGTAAATTCAACATTGAAGGACTGGATATGCTGGGTGGTAAATACACACTTGCTTCGCGCAATATTCAGGCAAAAGATGTGAACCGGGTGGAAATGATTGAGAACTATCAGGAAGTAAAACAACTGCAAGGCAAAGAGTATAGTGATAAAGTAGCCCTGAATCTGAAACTGACCAAAGAAGCCCAAATGCGGTTACTTGGTACTATGGAGCTTGGTGGCGGTTATCGGGGAGATGAAATGCTTTATCAGGGGGTGCTTACCGGAATGACGTTTGCAAAAAAAATGCAGTTCATTGGTACGCTCAAAGCCAACAACTGGGGTAATTCACTGTCGAACGAAACCTACAATTTTTATGCTAACGATAATATTACCAACGTAGCGGACGGGCTAATGAATGCGGATTTATCATCATCCCCACCCTTGTCCAGCAACCGTTTCCAGCAGAAAAACGACTTGATGACTTCGCTCAATTCGTTGTACAAAATCACCGATGATGTGATTCTGCACGTCAATGCTGATTACACCCGCGATCAAAAGGAATTCCGGTACGAAACAACTTCAAACTATTTTGTAAACAACAGTAATGCTGAAATAAAAGAGACACAAGCACCTGAATTCCTGAAAAACACATTGAAAGCAGTTGTTGATTTACGAATCAATAGTCAGAAAATCTATCTTAGCAACACCACTTCTTTTGTGGCGAGCAATGTGGACAATCATTTCGGACTGACTACCAGCGGGAATCCGATTCAGCAGAATAGTTCTAATAATATGACGGGCATTCAAAACCAATTTTCGTTACTGAAAAAGACGAGTAAGAAGCAATACAACTTTAGTTCGCTGGTTAGTTACAGCGAAATGCCTGATAATAAAATGACATTTGTAGGTGTGCCAGGTGTTACGGGCGAATTTTACCAGACGGGCAGTGGTAAGTCGTTTTTTACTTCCAACAGTACTTCTTTTGGGTACGATATAAGCCACGTGTCTCAATTGAGTTTATCACTCGCCTTGCAGGCAAATTACGATCAGATTTATACACAACTCCAACGGGGCGATAGTGCCGTACTAAACCGGAATCAGGGTTATAAAATAACGACCTCGATATCGCCGGAATACCATTTACTTTCGCTCAACCAGCGTTATGGATTTACTTTAGGGTTACCGGTGCTCTTTTATAATTTAGACTATAAAAACCTAATCAACCCGAATGCTGATTTTTATTACAATAAGCCATTTTTCAGTCCGAAGTTGAGCGCGCATTATATCTTTTCGGCTTTCACAAAGCTGGAATTGAGCAGCGGAATAAACAATAGCATTGGTGACATTACCGATTTTGTAGTGAATCCCATTCAGTTGTCGTACAACCAGCAAACAAGTAAATCGGGCATCTTGGCTAAAAACCGTAACTTCTCGTCCCGAATAAATTTTGAGTTCAAAAATCCGGTGGAACTCTTCTTTTCCAACTATTCGGTTTCTTACAGCAATGTGCAACGTAATATTCTGGGCAGCCAAACCGTCAATACCGGAACAACCAGCGTAGGAATAACCACGTCGGGCGTGTCCGATAAAAATACGTCGCAAAGTATTGCTGTTTTGGGCAATGCTCGTAAGGTAATCAGTGCCATTGGCACATCCCTGTCTTTGCAATCCAACTATAGTTTTTCAACAGGAACCCAAATCCGGCAGGGAATAAAAACGGATATAAATACGAATTCTTTCTCGGTTACTCCCAATGTGAAGACACAAATAACTAAACAGCTGGAAATAAATTATTCGATGAATTACAGCTTGTCATCGCAGAAAGCCACTAACTATACGACTACTTATCATCAGCAGTCGCATGTAATATCATTATCCTACAATCCTATTGATGCACTGGTGATTTACAGTTCAATGGATTATAGTCGGCGCGAAATAACAACGGATAATTATAAAAACATGCAGCTTTTCGATGCCGGCATACGCTACAAACATAAAAAAATTGAAACTGAACTAAAGCTGAATAACCTGCTGAATACAAAAAAATACAGCTACACCGTAGTCAACCAACTGGATGTGTTCTCCTATACATATTATCTCAATCCGCGGGAAGTTGTCTTGATTTGTAAGTTCAATTTATAACGGTATTTTTGAAACAGAACTCATCAGTATGGACGGAAGTCTGCGTAAAAACTATACTCTTATTTTTGTATGGAAACTTATTCGTATTTTTGTTTCCACTTTTAATGGGAGTACGACTTAAAGTGGTACTCTCATGAAAAGCTACCCAAACCATGCAAAAATACCTCGACATACTGAAACAATACTGGGGCTACGATCAGTTCCGGGCCTTGCAGGGTGATATTATCCAAAGCATTGCTTCGGGAAAAGATACACTGGGGCTTATGCCTACCGGGGGTGGAAAGTCCCTGACCTTTCAGGTGCCCACCATGACTATGGAGGGTATTTGTGTGGTGGTTACTCCACTGATTGCCCTGATGAAAGATCAGGTGGAAAACCTGAAAAAGCGCGGAATCACTGCTGCCGCCATTTTCTCGGGCATGTCGCACAACGAGATATTGATGACGCTCGACAATGCCGTGTTCGAAGCCTACAAGTTTCTGTATGTGTCGCCCGAACGGTTGGCGACTCCGGTTTTTATGGAGAAAATAAAACAGGCTAAGGTATGCATGATAGCCGTAGATGAGTCGCATTGCATCTCTCAATGGGGGTATGATTTCCGTCCATCGTATTTGCGCATTGCCGACATACGGGAATTGCTTCCCGACGTCCCGGTGCTGGCGCTTACTGCCACCGCCACACCCGAAGTGGTAAACGACATTCAGACACAATTGCACTTCAGGGAACCAAATTTATTTCAAAAAAGCTTTTTCCGTTCCAATCTGGCTTACGTGGTGCGAACCGTAGAAAACAAAGACGAGAATCTGCTGAAAATACTGAACAGCGTACCGGGAACATCGGTGGTGTATGTACGCAACCGGAAACGAACCAAGGAGATTGCCGACTTTCTGAATCTGAACGGCATTTCGGCCGAGAATTTCCATGCCGGACTAAAAAATGAAACAAAAGATGCCAAACAAGGTCGTTGGAAATCGGGTGAAACACGGGTAATTGTTTCTACCAATGCCTTCGGGATGGGAATAGACAAAGCCGAAGTGCGTACCGTGGTGCACATGGATCTGCCCGATTCGTTGGAAGCCTACTTTCAGGAAGCAGGGCGCGCCGGACGCGATGAAAAGAAAGCCTATGCCGTGTTGCTCTACAACAATAGTGATGCTGTAAAAATGCGTAAGCGTGTGACCGACTCTTTTCCCGGAAAAGAAATGGTGGTAAAGGTATACGAGGCATTAGGAAACTACCTGCAAATGGGCGTAGGCTCGGGACTAGACAAAGTGTTTGCTTTCGACATCGGTGATTTTTGTACAAAGTTTAAACTTCCCATCCTTATAGCTTACAACAGCCTGAAGATACTGCAACAAGCCGGATACATTGAACTCACCGACGAGCAGGACAGCTCTTCGCGCCTGCTTTTTACCGTTGGGAAAGATGATTTATATAAACTAAAGCAAACTCCTGAACAGGAACGGCTGATCCATATCCTGCTTCGCTCCTACACCGGCCTGTTTACCGATCTGGCTTCCATCAGCGAAGAGACAATAGCTAAACGACTGGAATGGACGCGTGACAAAGTGTACGAGCAACTGATAGAACTGGCAAAGGAACGCATCATTCAGTTTATTCCCCGAAAAAAGACGCCTTACCTTACTTTCGTCCGCGAACGGGAAGCTACCGAACGGGTGGTGCTGGGCAAAGAAGCCTATGACGACAGACGCGAACGATACATTGCACGAGTAAAAAGTGTGTTGGATTACGCACAGGAAGAAAATATATGCCGAAACCAGATATTACTTACTTACTTCGGCGAGAAAGAAAGCAAACCTTGTGGTAAATGTGACATCTGCCTGAAAAAGAAAGAAACACAAGTGAGCGATGAAGACTTTGAAGCTATCAGGCAGCTTATTCAGCAGGAACTGCATGCAGAAGAACTAACCGTAAATGCATTGATCAAAAAGATACCGTTCAAAGAACCGAAAGCTTTACAGGTTATACGGTTTATGATAGATAACAACCAGATAGCGGAAAATGAATTGATGAAATTGAGTTTGAAAAAAGAAAGTTAGTCTTTTATATTAGCTCTCTTCCAAACGGTGTTAATGCCAGTCCGGCCAGTTTAAAATGCTGCAGGGCAAAAGGAAGTCCGATAATGGTTATGGCAAACAGAATACCAAAGGCAAGATGTGTCAGGGCTATCCAGATACCACCAATCAGAATCCATATTACGTTCATTAAAGTAGAAAGACATCCGGAATCTCCCGGTTTCAGGCGCGTTTCGGTACCAAAAGGCCACAAAGCCAACACGGCCAACTTCAGCGTTTGGAGTCCGAATGGAATACCAATAATAGTCAGCATCAAAAGTATGCTCGCAATAAGGTATTCGACAGAAATAAGAATTCCACCGAAGACCAGCCAAATAATATTTCCAAAGAGTTTCATGATATTAGTTACGAGGGATTAGTTACGAGTTACAAGTATTTAGTTATAAAGGTAGAGTAATAAAGGTTGAAACTAATCAGGAGATTTCATGTTTAGACTTCAATATCTGAATTATGAATTGTGCATTATGAATTAAATTTAGAATCCCTGTAAATTGATATTTTCGCTATCAATCATCGTAACCCATTTGCCCATCTTTTTCTGAATAATCCGGAAGTGATGTTTTTCTTCGGGCGAAATAAGCGAAATAGCTTCACCCGGGGACTCTGCCCTACCCGTTCGTCCGATGCGGTGAATATAATCCTTAGGTGAACGGGGCAATTCGTAATTAATTACATAAGGCAGAAACTGAATATCGATACCCCGCGATATAAGATCGGTAGCTACCAACACCGGTATCTCACCCGATTTGAATTTTCGCAAAGCTTCCGTCCGCGCACCCTGACTTTTTTTACTATGAATGGCCGTTGCCTTAACTCCATTTTTTCTCAGTTTATCCGCCACATTATCGGCTTTATAAACCGACGAGGTAAAGATAAGTACCTGTTTCATGTCATTGGTTTTAATCAGATAACGCAACAACGGACCTTTGTTTTCTTCCGAAACAAAATAGCCCAACTGCTCAATCAGATCAAAGGTATCAACCTCCTGCTCTATTTTGATGATAACCGGATTTTGCAGAATAATTTGATTGATTCTTGTTACATCATCATTTAATGTTGCAGAAAATAACAGGTTCTGACGCTTTTTGGGCAGCAATTTAAATATAAGGCTCATCTCCTCCCGGAAGCCCATGTTCAACATTTTGTCGGCCTCGTCGAGCACCAGCGTTTCGATGTCCGATACATGCACCGCCTTTGCTTCTATCAGTTCCAACAATCGTCCCGGCGTAGCAACCAATATATTCACACCCTGCAACGCCATCATTTGCGGATTAATAGACACACCACCAAACACAGCCAGTGTCTTAACCCGCTCAGGAAGTGCTCCCCCAAAAGTAATAAATACCTCACTTACCTGCATAGCCAGTTCCCGCGTGGGAACCAGAACCAATACATTTACATGACGGTTTTTGGTCACTGTTTTACCTTGCAGGTTCATCAATATAGGCAATACATAGCCGGCGGTTTTGCCTGAACCGGTCTGTGCAATACCCAGCACATCCCGCTTTTTCATGATAGCCGGAATGGCTTCCTGCTGAATAGGGTAAGGTTGCGTATAATTCTGATCAGTGAGGGCTTTTATTAAAGCCGGAGATAAACCCAAAGACGTAAAAGGCATAGTTGCTTGTTGTTATTATAACGAAAAACTTAGAATGCGTAAAGATAAGCATAATAAATTCAGAAAAAGTATAAAAAAAAGTTGCCTTTTATTGAGTGATAGTTGCCTTTTATCTGAGAACTTAAGTTATTGGAGGAATAACTTGAGTTTTACTTTGAACAACTTAAGTTATCGAATGGATTACTTAAGTTCTACAACAAACAACTTAAGTTATTGGAGAAATTACTTAAGTTATACAACGAACAACTTAAGTTATTGGAGCAATTACTTAAGTTATACAACAAACAACTTAAGTTATCGGAGCAATTACTTAAGTTATACAACGAACAACTTAAGTTGTCAGAGAAATTACTTAAGTTATTGAAGGAATTACTTAAGTTTCACTCTGAATATCTTAAGTTACCGAAACAATTCCCTCTTAATTTAGTTGCAATCAGGGACTATTGAAAAGCACAAGCAATCTTTTTTTTATAAGATTATGGTGCGCTGCACCTTAAACTTATCTGTGCAATTAAATTACTAGAAAAATTCAGCCACTATGTGGCTTTGTCAAGCTACAGAGCATACTGATATTTGTAGTGAGAATAGCAATTCAGGATATTAAAGTTGTAGCACACCGTAATATCATATGCAAATAAATTAAGAGAATACTTACAAAAAGCTTGCATGTCGAAAAACTAAATAGGATTATATTAAACTTAGATATACTCAGTTAGTTTTTTCAAACAGATCCCAATTATGAATTGCACATGCTGAATTACGCATTAATTAAGACATACGTCCTTTATAATCTTCGTAACCGAATTCACGAATCAGTTTAAACTCATTTTCTTTGGTCCAGATACCAATGCCCGGGTGCGAAACTCCGTTGAACATAGTGGTTTTTACCATGGTATAATGAATCATATCTTCGAAAACAATCTGATCGCCAATCTTCAGTTCCCGGTCGAACGACCAATCGCCAAAATAATCGCCCGACAAGCAACTGTTTCCACCCATGCGGTAAGTTGGTTTGCCTTCTATGGCATCGGTTGCCCCAACGATGGCCGGTTTGTAGGGCATTTCGAGACAATCAGGCATGTGACAGGCAAACGACACATCGAGCATAGCCGTTTTGATACCTTTGTTCTCCACAATATCCACCACGCTCGACACCAACACACCCGTTCGCCACGCAAAAGCACTTCCGGGTTCCAGAATCAGTTGCAGATGCGGGTAATGAGCATTAAAGTTTTTCAATAACGCAATCAAATGTTCGGTATCATAGCCTTCTTTGGTCATCAGGTGGCCACCACCCATGTTCAGCCATTTTATTTGCGAAAAGAACTTTCCAAATTTTTCTTCGACCACCGCCAATGTTCTTTCTAAATCGAACGAAGTCGATTCGCAAAGTGTATGAAAGTGTAAACCCTCCACACCTGCGGGAAGTTTATCACCCAACAATTCCGCCACCACACCCAATCGTGAACCCGGCGCACAGGGATTGTACAAATCAGTTTCCACATCCGAGAACTCCGGATTAATACGCAACGCACAGGAAATATTTTCCGATATTGTTTGTGGATAAAACCGTTCAAACTGTTGCAGGGAGTTGAAGGTAATATGGCTGCTATTACGCATGATCTCGGGAAACTCCCTATCGGTATAAGCCGGTCCGTAAGTGTGGGCTTTACTTCCCATTTCTTCGTAAGCCAGGCGAGCTTCTGCCAACGAACTGGCCGTAGAATGCGTGATATATTCACGCACAATGGGAAAAGCACTCCACATAGCAAAGGCTTTGAAAGCAAGTATAATTTCTACACCCGCACGTTCTTTTACCGATTTAATTAATTCCAGATTGTTGCGAAAAGCAAGCTCATCAAGAACGTAACAAGGGGAAGGGATAGATTGGTAATTCATAATATAGTCTGAACTATGATTTTTGTGATTAAATGATTAATATGATTCTTAATCGTTATAATTTAAATTTTGAATTGGTAAGTCGTTTAAACATCAGACTTCTTGCTCCGAAATTGATCAACAACCCGATTTCCAGATTGTAGGCTTCTAAATAATTAATGGCCTGTGCCAAATGCACATCTTCCAAATTAATAACGGCCTTCAATTCTACCGAAACAATATTTTCCACCAGAAAATCAACACGCCTTGTGCCAATATGTTTATCTTTATAATAAATCGGCATCTCATGTTCACGGCTAAAGTTAATCCCTCGTAAAGTCATTTCCATTTCTAGTGCCCGTTGATAAATCACTTCTTGAAAACCATTTCCAAGAATCTTATGAACTTCCATGGCACAAGCAATTATGGCTTCAGTCAATTTCGAATATTTGTATTTCTCATCAACCATAAAAAAGGATTCTGATTGGTTTTATATGAAAAAATGATTGCTGCAATCAAAAAATCACAACAATCATTTAATCATATAAATCATAGTTTAAGACTATTATAATTCCAAATCGATGTCATGCAATTCGTGCCAGGGCAATCCTTGTTTGTTCAATTGTTCCATAAAAGGATCGGGATTAAATTCTTCCACGTTGTAAACACCTGCTTTGCGCCATTCGCCTTTAAAGAACATCATAGCACCAATCATGGCTGGAACACCGGTGGTGTAACTTACGCCCTGTGCGCCGGTTTCTTTGTATGCTTCTTCGTGACTGCAATTGTTATACACGTAATAGGTTGTTTCTTTTCCGTCTTTTAGTCCTTTTATGCGACAACCGATCGAAGTTTGTCCGGTATAGTTTTCGCCCAGATCACCCGGATTGGGAAGAACTGCTTTCAGGAACTGGATAGGAACAATTTTTTGTCCGTTGTATTCCACTTCGTCAATGCGAGCCATACCGATATTCTGAATAACACGTAAGTGTGTCAGGTATTCCTGTCCGAAAGTCATCCAGAAACGGGCACGTTTGATAGTAGGATAGTTTTTCACCAACGATTCCAGTTCTTCGTGATAAATCACATACGATTCTTTGGGTCCTACTTCAGGATAATTCAGCGGCATGTGAATTTCGTGTGGTTCGGTTTCCACCCATTGTCCGTTTTCCCAGTACTTTCCACGTTGAGTTACCTCGCGGATATTAATTTCCGGATTAAAATTGGTTGCAAATGCTTTGTGGTGATCACCGGCATTGCAATCTACAATATCCAGGTATTGAATTTCATCAAAATGATGTTTAGCTGCATAAGCTGTATAAATGCTGGTCACTCCCGGGTCGAAACCGCAACCAAGAATTGCTGTAAGACCAGCCTTTTCAAAGCGATCTTTGTATGCCCATTGCCAGCTGTATTCGAAATGCGCCTCGTCTTTAGGTTCGTAGTTAGCCGTATCCAGATAATTAACTCCGGCTTCCAGACAAGCATCCATAATAGTCAGATCCTGATAAGGAAGAGCTACGTTGATAAGCAGTTCGGGTTTATATGCATTCAGTAATGTCACCAGTTCAGGAACATTGTCGGCATCAACCTGTGCTGTTTTTACGTCTACGCCAAAACGTTTTTTTACGTCTGCAGCAATAATGTCGCATTTTGATTTGGTGCGACTGGCCAACATGATTTCAGTAAACACATCCGGATTTTGAGCCACTTTGTTTACTACAACAGTTCCCACGCCTCCGGCGCCGATAATCAATACTCTTCCCATTTTAGTTGAATGATAAAGTTTATATTTTGAATAATTATTCGTTGACACAAAAATAGACATTTTCGGGTAAATAGAAAAATGGATAGCTGTTTGTTTACAGCTTATTTTCTCACTTCGTTCGCGATATTTTCCTTCGGCGTTATTAGCTACACGTTATTTGTTGTTACTACTTCGTCCTTGAACAATTGAACGTGTACTCGTTTACTGGTCAACTTGTCTACTAAATACTTACTTCTTACCGCTTACTCCTTACTGCTATTTTTCGTAAACCGTAGGATCAAATCCTGCCAGCCCTTCTTTTCGTTCGGTGCAGGTTCCGCAGGTACCACAATGAATTTCGTGCCCGTTATAACAAGAATAAGTATCTTCGAACGGCACACCAATTCTTTTCCCTATCAATGCAATTTCGCGCTTTGTCAGATTGGTATATGGAGCCAGAATTTCGCAATGATTGTATGTTCCCAGACTGATAGCTTTACTCATAGTCTGAATAAATTCTTCCCGACAATCCGGATAAATAGCATGATCACCTGCATGATTCGAAATCATCAGTTTATCGCAACCAATACTTTCGGCAATGCCGGCAGCAATGCTTAACATGATGCCATTACGAAAAGGAACCACGGTTTTAATCATATTTTTATCTTCGTAATGACCATTCGGAATATCACCTCCCGATTGTAAGAGGTCGGAAACAAACCCCATCTTATTCAGGTCAAGTTCAATCACGTGATGTTCTATACCAAGTCGCTTGCAATTTCTGGCTGCATATTCCATTTCACGTAAGTTATGTTTCGACCCGTAATTAAAGGTCAATGCACGGCGGATCCGGTCGGCATGTTCATATAAAGCCACCGAACTATCCATTCCACCTGAATATAAAATTACTATATCTTTCATTTTTTCATTTTTTCATTTTTTCATTTTTTCATTTTTTTGGAGCACAAAAATACTCAAAACACGGCAAACTTCCGCTAATACAGTGACTTTTTGTTAGTAGGGTTAGAAATGATGGTTTTTTTGTATTTTTGCAGTTGAAAAAACAAACCACTAAGACACTAAGAACACTTAGTATCACTTAGTGGTTCATTGTGAACTTAGTGTCTTAGTGGTAAAAATGAATTTGGAACCAACCATACAACTTCCTGCCGAATGGGCCGAACAACAATTTGTTCAACTTACCTGGCCACATGCCGAAACTGATTGGGCTTATATGCTCGACGAAGTAAATGCCTGTTTTGTCAACATTGCACGTGAGATAATCAAACACGAAAACCTGTTGATTGTTTGTACCGATACTGATGAGGTGGAACAATTGCTGGGCGATGCCGATTTATCGCGCATCACCTTTGCCGAAATGGCAACCAACGATACCTGGGCACGCGATCATGGTGGAATAACTGTATTGGAAGACGGAAAACCGGTGATATACGATTTCACCTTCAACGGATGGGGAATGAAGTTCGCAGCTAATTACGACAATATGATTACTCGGAAACTATATTCGGCCGGAATCTTTGGAGAAGCCCGTCATCTCAACTGCTTTGACTTTGTGTTGGAAGGCGGTAGTATCGAATCCGATGGACAAGGGACATTGCTTACCACAGCTGAATGTTTGTTATCAGATAACCGGAATAATTTATCGGAAGAAGATATAGAAGTACGGTTGAAAGAATATTTCGGACTGAAAAAAGTATTGTGGCTTAATCACGGTTATCTGGCCGGCGACGATACCGATAGTCATGTAGATACATTGGCCCGCCTTTGTGACAAAAGTACCATTGCTTATGTAAAATGTGATGATCCGGAAGATGAACATTATGTGGAATTGAAAAAGATGAAAAAAGAACTTCGTCAGTTTCAGAATTCCGAAGGACGGTATTACAGACTTATTCCGCTCCCCATGGCCGACGCCGTATACGAAGACGGCGAACGTCTTCCGGCAACGTATGCTAACTTTTTGATCATAAATGGAGCAGTATTAATGCCTACATATAATTCACCGAAAGATGAAATAGCCAAAGAACAATTGCAAAGAGCCTTCCCCGACCGGGAAATAGTAGGAATCAACTGTCTTGCATTGATTAAACAACATGGATCGTTGCATTGCGTAACGATGCAGTATTCCAGCGGTAAGGAGTAAGCGGCAAGAACGCAAGTATTTAGTAGGCAAGTTAACCTGTAAACGAATACACGATCAATTGTTCAAGGATAAATAATAACAACAAATAACGCGCTGCGAATAACGTCGAAGGAAAAATATTGCGAACGCAAGTATTTAGTAGGTAAGTTGACCAGTAAACGAGTACACGTTCAATTGTTCAAGGACAAATAATAACAATAAATAACGCGCTGCGAATAACGTCGAAGGAAAAATATTGCGAACGCAAGTATTTAGTAGGCAAGTTAACCAGTAAACGAGTATACATTCAATTGTTCAAGGACAAATAATAACAACAAATAACGCGCAGATAATAACGCCGAAGGATAATATCGCGAACGAAGTGAGCAAATATCACGAAGTAAATATCGCCGAAGGCTAATAACACGAAGTAAATATCGGATCATATGAAGATAGCTTTAATTCAACAATCAAATACAGCAAGCTGCACAGAGAATGTAGCAAAGCTGGAAAACAATATACGTACCTGTGCTGCACAAGGTGCTGAACTGATCGTTTTGCAGGAACTGCACAATGGTTTGTATTTCTGTCAAACGGAAGATCCTTCGGTTTTTGAACAAGCCGAAACAATTCCGGGTCCTTCTACCGAATCGTTTGGTAAGCTAGCAAAAGAACTGAGCGTGGTGCTGGTTCTTTCATTGTTTGAGAAACGTGCGACAGGATTACATCACAATACAGCTGTAGTGATTGAAAAAGATGGAACCGTTGCCGGAAAATACCGGAAAATGCATATTCCCGATGATCCGGCTTATTACGAAAAGTTTTATTTTACTCCCGGCGATCTGGGATTTGAACCTATCCAAACTTCTGTAGGCAGACTGGGTGTATTGATTTGTTGGGATCAATGGTATCCCGAAGCAGCCCGACTGATGACTATGGCAGGTGCAGAAGTATTGATTTACCCGACTGCTATTGGTTGGGAAAGCACAGATGCAGAAGATGAAAAACAACGCCAGACGGATGCATGGATGATTTCACAACGGGCACACGCTGTAGCCAATGGACTACACGTCATTTCGTGTAACCGCACAGGATATGAACCCGATCCTTCGGGAGTGACCAACGGCATTCAGTTCTGGGGAAACAGCTTTGTAGCAGGACCACAAGGCGAACTACTTGCTCAGGCTTCAAACAGTAAAGATGAAAACATTATAGTGGATATAGATCTTACGCGTACAGAAACTGTTCGCCGCATGTGGCCTTTCTTTAGGGACAGAAGAATTGATGCATTTGGTGATATAACAAAAAGGTGGCGGGAATAATCTTGTCAACGACATTACTGACTCCATGACATTACTCCCTGCGGTCATGACAGTTGCCTGCGGCGATATTAATTATTATCCGCTCCTTTCGTAATGATATGGAACCTAAAATAAATACGGGTTTCAGAAGTTTTGTACTTCTGAAACCCGTATTCTGTATAAATCCTGATCGAGAACGGTTAGAAATTGGGAAGTTTGAAACCTCCTTCTTCAAGTTGCTGTTCTACATTCCGTTTTTGTTTCTCTATGCTTTTTCCTATCTTAAAGTTATAACTATAGGCCACCGCAAAAGCTACCTGTGCTTTCATGTAAGTGTCCGACTGCTGATAGAGACTACTGTTTTGTACAGTTGCTTTACTATCATAGAACTTACTTGAAAAAGGATTAAACGACAGAAGGGTCAGTGAACTGTTGTTCTTAAATTGTTTGATTAGTCCAAAGAGATAAAATGGAGACATTTTTGTTTCTGTTTGTCCATCTAATACAGGTCCGCTTAATTGAAACATAGAAATCACTTTAAGATCCAGTGGCAGAGGAGCCATCATAAAAGAGTTCCAGTTCCAGCTTCGTTGATTGGTTGCTGTTATCTGATCCAGATAGCTGTTTATATGATTAAACGAATATCGGAAATTGGAATTAAACATCACCTTGCCTATCTGCGAGTTTAACGACAAAGCTCCTCCTGCTTCGTAACCATTGGATACGTTAGCAGGTGCACTTTCAAATACCTTGCTAGTACCTACCTGATTAACTATGGTTTGAATTAATCCCGTTTTATACTCGTAGAAAAGTTGCGGAGCCAGATTTACCGTCACTTTACTTACTGTTACTTTTACGTTGTAGGTAAACTGGAAGTTATCCCGATAAGCAGGTTTCAGATTCGTATTACCATGACTCACCGTCTGACTATCCACCATACTCACAAAAGGATTCAGCTGTGAAGCAGTAGGTCTGATCACTCTGCGGGAATAAGCCAGCTTAATGCTATTATTGTCGTCGAACTTAAGCGATGCATTGGCATAAGGTAACGGAGAAAAATAATCACTCTTTGATGACGAATTGATTACCACATGCGATGTTTCGAAACGCGAACCTAACTTAACACTACCCTTCTTAAAGTTACGCGACAACTCAACATATCCACCCATTCGTAAATCGGAATAATCCAAATTGGGAGACTGAGTAAGAGAACTTGTATTATCAATTTTATACTTATTATAATTGCCACTCAAACCCGCATTCAACGAAAAGACACTATCAAAAGGCAAGGTGTAGTTTACCTGACCCGAAAGAGTTTGTGTTTTTGTTTTACTTTTTTCTCTCAACCACGCACCTACAGAAGTAACGGCTGTATCAATCGGATTAAAATTGCTGGTTTGATAATCGGTAGTTGAATTATTATCTAAGCTATTGAAATAGTTTAACTCCACTTCGTAACCATGCTGGGTCTTTTTATCAAACTTATGTTTAAAAAAGAGCGACGATGTCAGTCCTCCACTATTTGTATTCGCATTGCTCAGTGTTTTGGAAATACCGCTCATTATACTATTTGAACTGTTGTAGCTCCATGCATCTGAATTAGTTTTGGACGTATTGCCATTGTATGCTACATTCAGATTCAAATTATTGAACTCATCAGGATCATAAATTAAACCTGCATTGACGTTCTTATTGTTGCCTTTCATTTGGATGTCGCTATTTCGTTGTAGCTGGCTTGTTCCGGCAATACGGGTCATATCAGAATTAGTATTAAAGTTTTGAAGCATACCGGTAGTAGCCACATAATACGATATTTTTTCTAACCCATAATCCATGCTGGCAGCTACCCTACCCATATATTTATCGGAGCCAACAGGTAGCGCCATTACATTTACCATCCCTTTCAGACCATATTTCATAGCCGGATTCGTTATGATATTGATTACCGCATCTACATCAGCATCATATTTTCCGGAAGGACTGGTAATCACTTCCATTTTGGCTATTTGCGACGGGTGAAGTCTTTTCAGGTATTCCTTATCACGTGTAACTCCATCAACCTCTATTCTCACATTCGATTTTCCATTCACCGTGATGTTTTCATTCAAGTAATCAACCTGTACAGAAGGCACTTTCCGCATCACATCCAGTCCATCGGTCGAGGTTTTCCGAATGCCGTCAGGAATTCCGTAAATAGTCCGGTCGCCCAACTCGGTTACCTTTACTTTGGTGCCGTTTACCACCACTTCTTTAAAGTTGAATGTCATAGGTTCTAAGGCTATAGTCCCCATATTATTAATCAGCCCTTTCTTTTTGGAAGGAACAGGTAGTAAAGTGGTTTTGTATGCCAAGTGTTTTACTCTTACGCAATACGTTCTGGCAGTATCAGCTCTGTAAAAGAGAAAAACTCCCTCCGAACTGGTTTTGGCCGTTTCAACGGCATTACTATCCGGCAATTGCAACAACTCAGCCACAGCACCCTCTACCGGCTTAGATGTTTCTTTATCTGTGAGGCCTCCTGTTATTACCTGTCGCGCATGTATATTCACCGCCAGCAGACATAACAAGGCCAAAAAAATTTTAGTTTTCATTCAATATTGAGTATTTACAATAAACTACGATGACTATTTAATCATGATTGTTTCCGATTCCGAATCCAGCTGTATTTTCATTTCCGAATTATTAGCTTTCATAGTCATAGTTCCTTCAATATGTCCTTTGGCTGTATTTTTCAACATCAGACCAGTGACCACATCAACCGTTCCTTCGGCAGTCATAGTACCTTTCAGGTTTTGAGTGGTCTGAGCAGCAGGATCATTGGAAGGTAATGATTCAATTTCCGACTTTCCTGAAACAGTAGCCACATTGCTTGCTACACCTTTTAAAGTAAATGTATTCAACGACAATAAAGTAGCATTGTTTGCCGACAAGCTATAGGTACTTTCCCATGTATCTCCGGTTTTTACTGCTTTTTCGGGCAGATAAGCAAACAAAGGTTCGATACGGGTTCTGACAGCCGATTCCTGAATAAGGGCATCAGCCACCATTTTTGCCTGATCTCTTTTGCCTGCAGGAATAGAATCCAACACAAACAACACGCGATCTTTAAACTTCGGATAATTTACAAAATCAACAAATTTACCGGCTGTAGAGATTTTTGCAATAATCGTGGAAGTACTTATTTTATTCATAATTCTTTCCGTTGGGTCACTCATATTAGGTTTAGCCGAATTAGTTTCTTTGCTACCCATAGGCGAATTGCTTTTCGAAACAATGGTGTCAAACTTTAATTCAACATCCATGATGTCATTTTCTTGTTTAAGCACTTTGTAGGTAACAACATTATTGGAGAAAACATCAATATTAAACTGTTGTCCCGCAGCATCAATTTTTACGGTTTGTTTGCTGGTACTTTTTGCGGTATACACTTTGCCTTTTTCAAGATTCAGCTTTAATGTTACCGGAGCTTGTGCCATTAGCGAAATGCCCAGTAGGGCAAAAAAAACGGATAAGAATACTTTTTTCATTTTGTAAAATAGATTAGTGAATTTATAGTTGAAATTAAATTTATAATTGAGAAAATATTATACTTACTGATAACATTGGATGTTCAATTCATCTTATTTTAGACTCCATACCAGTATGAATCACGGTGCAAATATAATTGCTTTCAAGGTACTATGCAATACATAGTACT
>Ga0302205_10000328_pt1 | contig 20756 bp, 14 predicted proteins | sample II_Fen_E1_3_FD_194582 | JGI IMG/M metagenome (GOLD analysis project Ga0302205, IMG submission 194582) | Peat permafrost microbial communities from Stordalen Mire near Abisko, Sweden - II_Fen_E1_3 | ecosystem: Environmental > Terrestrial > Soil > Wetlands > Permafrost | place: Sweden: Abisko...
TTACGGTCGAAGTATTGTATGCCAACATACCTGCTATATGAGCAGACAGAGGAGCAAAACTAGTGGTTGATACAAGCGCAAGTCGCGGAAAAAGCAACCCTTTATTCGTGAAGTTGATATCCAATCCAGCTGCGGGATTCGGAGTCGTTGCTCCTGTTGGACTGATACCAACACTTTGTGAAAATCCTGAAATTGAAATAACCATGAAGGTTACCAAACTTAAAAGTTTCATATCAAGAAATGTCATTCGTTTTTGTAAAACCTTTTTCATTGTGTTCCTGATTAATCTGTATAATTGTTATAAAATAGCTTCTATATTATTGTTTTTGAAATACTTACCACCACCTAACACGATGTTGATCGCTTTCTCCAGTTCACTGATTCCGCTTGATTTCAAAAAGTAGCCCTTCGCTCCCAATTCAACCATTTTGTTAAAATAAATTTCGTTTTCAAACATGGAATAAGCCATTATTTTTAGATCAGGTATTAGTTCAATCGCCTTTTTTGTTGTTTCCAATCCATTCATTATAGGCATGTCTATATCCATCAGTATCAAATCAGGTTTTGTATTCGAAAGAAGGTCAATGCACTGCTGGCCATTTGATGCTTCTCCAATAATCGTTGCAATATTTTCAAGTTTCATAATGAGCTTTAAACCCTCACGAAAACCAACATGATCATCAACCAAAAGTATAGTTGGCTTCTTTGTTTGAATGGACATTTTTATATATATAGTTTGATGAAGGACATAACAATACTCCTACCCTTATTTTAAACATAAAAATACCCTTCTTGCAAGAAGGCAAAATGCTTAAATAAGAGTAAATGTTGTCAACAAAGAAGTATTTACAATACAACAATAGATACTACAATAGATGTAGTAACCGATACTCCAAAAAGTGTAGTTGAATGTTATCTATCTTTCTATTAGGTAGATATAATAAAGGAAAGAGTTGCAGGTAGTTTTAAAAATCTATAATTTTGTTCTTAATAGCAAACAAGATCAAACTGGCCGTATTTTTAGAATCTGTTTTCCCAAACAAATTGGATTTATGCTTTTTAACTGTTTCAGGGCTAATAAAAAGCTTTTGAGAGATCTCTTCCGTGCTATGGCCTTTACATAGTAGTTGAAGAATTTCCTTTTCCCTTTCTGATACAAGTTCCAGTTTCGCTGTCGTTTCTGTGTTTTTATGACTATAGTTACTGATTATTTTTACCAAAATTTCGTTTGAGAAATGTGTTTCTCCCAACATGACATTATGAATGGCGTTCTCAATTTCACTAATACCGCTCGTTTTAAGTAGGAAGCCTTTTACTCCCCGATCAATCATTTTATAATAATACTCTTCGTCACTAAACATCGTAAGTGCTATTATCTTTAAGTCGGGAAAAATCTTCAATGCATTTTGGGTGGCATCCAAACCATTCATATAGGGCATATCAATGTCCATGAATACCAAATCGGGTTTAACGTGCGACAATAATTCAATAAATTCAATTCCATTGGAAGCTTCACCGATTACGGTTGCAATATTCTCAATATCCAACATCGATTTTATGCCATGACGAAAAATCACGTGATCATCTACAATAATAATTTTCGGTTTTTCGATTTGAATTGAATTCATAATATGTTTTTTTTTAATTCGGACCTCATTTAAAATCAGATAGTGATGTAAAATTTATAATTCACTCCCTTACCTGGCATACTTGTCAACTCCAATTTGCCTCCAATGTTTTGAATGCGGTTTTGCAAATTAAACAGACCCAATCCGGTTTGCTTTGAAAGTACTTCGTTCACATCAAATCCAATGCCGTCATCAATATAATTTACAAAAAACAAACTTTCTGAAATGTTCATTTTAATAAATATGTTTTTTGCATTTCCATGCTTCATCGTGTTGTTGATGCATTCTATGATGGAACGATACAGGGTTGCTTCAATTTCTTCAGGCATTCGATCGTAGGCATTGCTTTCCAAAACAATATCAAGTTCAGTCGTTTTATTCAGCTTATCAATAAAACTCTTTATTGCAGATTGAAGTCCATAATTGGTAAGTAGATGTGGACTAAGATTGTTCGAGATTTCTTTCACAGTTATGAGTGACTCTTCTATGATGTCGTGCGCATTCAGAACCAGTTCATTTCGAACTTCTTCTGATTTGGGTCGCATCAAGCTTTCAAGATAAATTTTTATTGTTGTCAGCAAGGGCCCCAAGCCATCATGCAATTCTTTCGAAAAATGAGAACGTTCCTTTTCTTCTGTTTGAATGATTGCTTTCAGTATGTTTCTTTGAAGTTCTTTTCTTTCTGTAACATCTTGAATGACGCCATAAACCATTTTTTCAATGGTATTAAATTTCAACAACATTTCAACAATGATGGTGGATAGGTCTTTCTTGATGCAGCGTACCTCCAAATTGAAATTTTGATCCAATTCTCCAGTAGAATTCAGAAATATATCCAACTCCACTTTACGATCCGTTTGAACCAAATCGGTCAAGTTCAGATGTTCCAACTCCCCTTTTTCATATCCAAAAAGTTGGTATACAGCATTGTTGGCATATTCAAATTTTCCATTCTTACAGATGAATATACCATCATTTATGTTTTCGGAAAGCAATTTGTATTTTTCATTACTGGTTAAGAGTTGAGCCTCCGTTATTTTACGTTCAGTAATGTCTTTGTTACTTCCTCTGGTTCCGTTAAATTGACCATTTTCATCAAAAACCGGTTGGCAAATATGTGCCAACCATCGGATAGAACCGTCTTTGCGTATGATCCTGTATTGAATTTCGTTTTTATAGACCTTATAATTCAATTCATTTTTATTGTGATGCAAAAATTCCCTTCTATCTGCCGGATGAACGATGAAGAAGAATAACCTAGGGTCTTTTAGAAATTCAGAAGCGGTGTAACCAGTTATACGTTCACAAGAAGGTGAACAATAATACAATTGATGATTATGACCCATCCAAAATTCCCAGTTCGCTGTGAAATCGGCAACAGTACGGTATTTTTTTTCGGCTGCCAATAAGTTTAGCTCGTGTTGTTTTCTTGTGTCTATTTCTTTGTTCAATAACTTGTTGGTTAATTGCAGCTCCCTTGTTCTTGCTTCAACTAGTTTTTCAAGTTCTATATACGATTTGCTTAATGTTTCTTCTGCTAACTTTTGAGCCGATCTAAGATGGATGGTTGTTATTCCAGATGCCAAATCGCTGGCAAGCTCAGTTAGTAATTTGATTTCGTCTTCAAAAAAAGAATCCGTTTGATTTGAATAAATGCAAATTGCTCCAAAAACATCGTCTCCAGATTTTAGAGGTAAGACGATGGAGGAAGCAAAGCCTCTCTTTAGGGCTTGTTCACGCCATGGTTTGAAATCCGGATCCGTTGACATATTGTTGCATAGTGCAATCTTTCCTGTCCGAATGGCCACTCCGGTTGGTCCATGTCCAAATTCGGAATCATCCCATCGGACCTGAATCGAATTAATATAATCGTCTTTAAAACCTGCACTTGCTACTGGGCGCACCGTTTTTTTGACATCCTTTTCGGCATATCCAATCCAAACCATGGAGAAATCCGTATCCTCCACCACGATTTGGCACACTCGTTTTAAATATTCAGTTTCATCAAAAGAATGCGACATGGCTTGACTACTCTTACTAAGTGCTGCAAGAGTTTGATTTAATTTGCGAAGCGCTTCTTCTTTTAATTTTCGCTCCGTTATATCTTGAATCATGCCAACTGAACGGAAGATTTTACCTGTAGAATCTTTAAAATGCTCGCATTTTTCATTTACATACCTTAATTCTCCAGTATTCTTTCGTACAATGCGGTGTTCAATTTCGAAGTGATCCATACCCTGTTGAATCGTATCGGTATATGTCCTATCGACAGCATCCCGATCATCCGGGTGGATGGCATCCAGAAAGCCCTCATAAGTAGCTGGAAATTCAGAACTATTCAGACCAAAAATTTGAAAAATCTGATCACTCCAGGTTAATGATTTTGTATTTAGATCGAGCGACCAGGATCCTAAATTTGCAATTTCTTGAGCTTTAAGAATGAGTGCATCTTTCTCAAGCAGTGTTTTTTCAACTTGCTTTTGTTGCGCAATCGCTTTGGCCAATTTGACATTACTATAACTTAATTGTGAGATCAAATGCGATAGCATCAATAGAAATGATTTTACAATCTCTATATGTTGCTTTGTTAGCCGAGGAACTTTATTAAGTGCCTCAAAATAATCCTTTTCTTCAAAACCAAATAATTCACTTTGTTTTCGAAAGGTATCAATGTCAATTGGCTCGTTTTCGAAGAAAAACTGGCCCATAAATAGGTTCCCCTTGTGTTCACCACCAATTAGGATGGGGGTGGCCATATCCCACATACCATTCTTGCATTGGTACAACTTAAATGTACCATCAGAAATGCCGTTGGTCAGGTATACATCACTTTCAATACAATTCCTGCAAGATTCCGGATGAACTCTATGAAATTTTGTACATACATTCTGCCAACCAATCCGGACCAACACTTTACCATGATTGTCGATGATGGCCATTGGAACTTGGGCAAGTTTGAAATATTCTTCAAGTAAACGCTGCAATGCTGGTGCATCAATAATGTTATCCAGTTCCAAATCGGCTATGACCATATCTGGGGAAAGGATATTTTGAAGGGTGAACCTGGCCCTTTCTTCACTCTCTCGTAAAGCGAATTCTGCTTGCTTGCGTTTGGTTATGTCATGTAAAAAGACAATGATTCGTCCATCAATATCTGTTTGATATTTACAACTTATTTCAACATCGATAAACCGCCCATCTTTTCGACGATGACGTGATTCGAAACGATCCTCAGCACATTTCACCACCTTTTTTATATGGTCGTATGTTTGTTTTCGCGTTTCAATACTATCCAATTCAGAAATGTTCATGTTGAGCAGTTCCTGTTGGGAATAGCCACTCATCCGGCAATAGATATCATTGACTTCCAGAATATTACCTTGCATGTCTATTAACCAGAATCCATCCATGGTCGTTTGCAAAATGGCATTCCGACGATTCTCACTTTCCTTCAGAATTTCTTCAGCTTTCTTGCGAACTATTGTCGACCCAATATGCAATGCAATCCCCTCCAATATTTCGATGATTTCACTATTGAATACATTTTTGCGTAAATCGTTGAATTGAATCATACCAAAATTCTTTTCGTTCGTACGAATGGGTATGAGTGCTATCGAAGCGTATTTAAACAATATGCATTTGTTGCGAGGATGAAATCGTTCATCATTGTTGGAAAGGAGTTTAAGACTCTGAAGAGAATCATTTGTCCACCAACTACCACCGGATGTTACTGATGGATTTGAAGGTTCATACTTGCCTGAAATGACCATTCCACAAGTGCATGATAGACAAACATTTCCGTCAAGATCACGACATTTATGACCTTTTTCATCAAAATCGATCAATGAATTTTCGGTCAACACAAAATCACTTGAAAATCCGGACTGATCCAAATACGGAAAATCATCCCCATCTTGCAATCGAATGCCGATGGCTTCAATTCCTGTTGTTTTTCTCAATACAGTGAGGACTCTTTGGATGGTAATACTAATTTGACCCGGTTCATTTAGAATTTGAAGAACCTCCTTGGTCGCAATTTTATAATTATCTTCTTTTTGATTATCAAGCATGTTTGGTTTAAAACCATACTCTTGAAGCAATTTCAACAAATCATCATCCGATGGTTTGTTTTCAACTAATTCTTCCACCTTTAAGCGAAAAAGCGTGAGTGGGGATTTTGCTTCATCTTTCATAACAAAAGAAACAACGTTATTCGATTAAGTAGTTGACTAGGCAAATTTCTATGTACATTCAAATGCTTGAAATGTAAATATATAACAAATATGTTTAATATTTATGCATTCATTCAATAGTTATATACAACATTTTAGAAAAGAAGCACAAAAATCCTAATTCAGTTGCTTACTCATAAAGCAAACCGAAAAGGGCAAATGCTCATATTTTTTAATTCCAGTCTGGTGAAATCCCTGTGTCAGATACCATGACTTGAGTTTTGCATGAGAATCAATCAAAGCGATGGAAACGTACTTCCCACCTGTCTGTCGAATCAAGTCTGTCGCAAAATCCATCAGTTCAATGCCATACCCTTGATTCCGATATTCGGGCAACACGGATACTTTTTCGATATAATAGGTCGCTACTTCTTTGGTGGACTCTTCTACCGCAATGCAACCGATCAGTTCGTCATCAACGGTCAAACCGTACAAACGAATGCCACTGTTTAATTGCAATCTTAAAGTGGCCTCATCGATGAATGCATTGTTTGTCGGATTCGTTTCCACCGTAAATCCAAATTGCTTGGCAACAGTGCCGTGCGATGCGTTCAGCACGTGTACGACAGTGGACAAATCACTTTCTGGTTGAATGAATGAAATTGTTTTCATGGCAGGCGTATGCATTTAAACTAGTTGGTCAAATGTACGATTTTTTTGATTTTATAAATCAAACCAACCCCACCGCCCGTCTGAGCATCTTAATAAAACACGGAATGCTCCACTAAACAAAAAAAAACCAACCCCACCGGCCGTCTGAGCATCTTAATTAAACACGGTTAGCTCCACTAAACAAAAAATCCAAACTGAAAAGTTTGGATTTTTTGTTTAGTGGAGCATAGCGGACTCGAACCGCTCACCTCGACACTGCCAGTGTCGCGCTCTAGCCAGATGAGCTAATGCCCCGTGAGGTTGTTTAAAGCGGGTGCAAAGATACATGAAGTTTTTAATTTTACTATCTTTGAGGTACACTTTTTGTCTGTAAACACTGAAATTATTTGAACATGCTCATCGTCAACACCACCTACCACGTTTCCGAAGATTGCCAGAAAGATTGGATCTTTTGGGTCAAGAATGAATACATACCCGAAGTGACGAAAACCATGATGTTGGTCAACCCGCGCTTCTTTCGATTATTGGTGGAAGACGAACCCGGCACCGTCAGTTATGCCCTGCAGTTCGAGGTGGAGAACCTGGACACACTCGAAAATTGGTTTCAGCGATATGGAACTGAAATGCAACAGACTATGAGCAATCGGTTTCAGGAAAAGGTCATGGGATTCACCACGATGATGGAAACCGTATAATGAACGAGACTACCCTCAAAGCCGTTCCCAAGGTCGTCAAGGACCGCATCATCCTGGGTATAGACCCGGGCACGAATGTGATGGGCTACGGTCTGCTCAAGATCACGAACAACAAGCCGGAGATGCTGGCAATGGGGATTCTGCAGTTGAACAAGTACGAGGACCATTACCTGCGGTTGCGCAAGATTTTCGACCGGACACTTGGCCTCATCGATGAGTATCTACCGGACGAACTGGCCATTGAGGCTCCGTTTTTCGGGAAAAACGTTCAGTCGATGCTCAAACTTGGTCGCGCACAGGGAACGGCCATCGCTGCCGCACTTTCCAGGGATTTGCCCATCTTTGAATATGCGCCGTTGAAAATAAAGATGGCCATTACCGGGAACGGTCGTGCTTCGAAAGAGCAGGTTTCGGATATGCTGCAACGGATACTGAAGATTCCGAAGGAAACCATGCTACCGCAACTGGATGCAACGGATGGATTGGCCGCGGCGCTCTGCCATTATATGCAGACCAACCGCCCGCAAATGGACAAACCGTTTACGAGTTGGAAGGACTACATTGCTAAAAATCCGAAAAAAGTCGTTTAGGGAACGATGACGCTGATGCTTTTGGCAATTTTCAAAGCAGTCGTCAGCGAAGTCAAGTCAGGGTTCAGACTTCCGTCAGAGCCGTCGTAACTGCTGTAGCCAACGGGTTTTAGCGGATAGGATTTCTTCTGTCGGGTATCGATCAGTACCGAATAAACCAAGGCTGGCTGGCTCGAGGTCATGTATTCCTTGTTGTTGGGGAAACGGTTGTTGTACCAGAATTCGTTCCAGTCCCAGGATTGATTGAGCTCCACAAACACGACATAATTGCCACTCAGCTCTTTAGAGCTTTTTAGAGTCAACACGAACGAGGCTTGGGGAGTGGCTCCAGTGTTGCCGTCCAATTCTGGATGGGCAGGAGTCGGATTGTAGGTGCCGAATTCGTTCAGGATGTTGCGCTGATGCGCCCAATATGGAAGGGCGGCAGGCCGTTGGATGGCACCGGCCATCCATGCACCATTCTTTCGGTCAACACGGGGAAACACGCCTTTACCGATGCTTTGCGACACATAAAGCGTTTCGATGAATTTGCCGTTCATATCGGCAAGCCAGACGGCGAACAACGGATGGTTGTGCTGCTTGCCCTTTTCGAATTTGAGCATCAGAGCGGTGCCCGTTTTAGCGGCACCGATGGTATAAGGCGTAAAAGCTTCCGGCTTTTTGGCGGCGAACGTCAATGCGGGAATCAATAGACAGGCTAACAGTAAGGATTTCGTTTTCATTTCAGCAGAGCATTAAAATTTAACCATGATACCGATGGTGGGCAATATTGTTCCGCCAAAGTTCGAAATTTGGCGCAGCACGTATCGGCTGGGGTCAGCAACATCGGTGACCGGAGTTCCGGATACGTCGAGGTTGGTGTAAATCGGTGCGGATTCGCTTTGGAAACCATAAACGTTTTGGACATCCATGTACAAGTCCAGCATCCACTTTTTATAGTAGAATTCTTTGTCGAGCCTCAAATCGAGCAGATGGGACAAGCCGAGGCGTTCGGAATTGTAGCGTGAATAGTCGATATAAGGCAAATGGCGGCTGTCCCAGACCGTTTTCAAACTGGAGAGCGGCTCGTTGATGGGCGTGAAAGGTGCACCGCCCGAATAATGCCAGCGACCGGCGATGTTCCAGCTTTTGCCAAATTTGTAGCTGGCCTGCAGGTTGAAAAGTCGGCCCACATCCCAGGAAGAAGGCAGATACGTGCCGGCGACATTGGTGAATTCGCTTTTGAAAATGGTCAGCGTAGAGCTCACGTTCAAGCCTTTCAGCTCCCAGATTTTGGCAAGGAATTCAACACCATAGGCGCGGCCGAGGCCGTTGGAAACGATTTGCTCGTCGCCCACCTGGCCGTACTCGGTACCCTTGCTGGCCATACTGATGCCTTCAGCCACGGACATGGCGTAATGGTCGTAGGCTTTGTAGAATCCTTCCACGGTGAAGCGTACTTTGTCAGATGGCTTGTATTCCAGACCCAAAACCGCTTGGTTGGAACCCGTGAAACGGACATTTTCATTTTGATTGACCAAGGAACCTGTAGCATCACGGAATCCGAGGCTGGTGTACGAAGGTTGCATCACGTAGCGGCCCACATTGGCGTTCAGGTTAAAATGGTCGGTCAGCGAATAGGAGGCAGAAAGTCTGGGGGAGAACTGGTTGAGCGGGTTGGCCATGTTCTTGTTGTAATTGTTTCCGCTGAAATTCAGGCCGAAGGACAAACGAAGGCTTTCGTCCAGATACGTTTTAGAAGCTTGTAGGAAAGCTTGATAGCCAACCAGGTTCAGATTGGTATGGTAATTCAGGTCGGTCGGTGTTCCTGCGATGAGCACTTGACGATACGTTTCGTTGGTATAATGCGCATACTTCAAACCGGCACCTACCAACAGTTTGATGGGAAGGTCGGGATAATTGCGTTCGAAACGGAGCTTGTTTTCGGCTTCGTCCGAGAGGTAATTCTGCGTCTTCGGTTTGGTCGGATCGTTGTCGGCGTATTTGAAATTACCGTTCCGAAGCATGTTGCGGCTTAGCACCCAAGTGTCGTTGTACTGTTCGGAGAAATGTTTGTAGACGGCTCCTACAGTGTAATTCCACTGTTTGTAGACCGGCAGGTAAGCCAGGATATAGCTTTGGCTTTCAGTAGGTTTGCTGATAGTCGTGTTCAGCGTCATATCGTCGATGGCACCGATTCCGAGTAGGGTCAATTCATCGTGGATGCCGAGGCGGAACTTGGTCTTGAGTTGAAAGTCGGTGTAGGTGGGCAGAAACGGCAGCCCGATGGCTTTGAATAAATATTGCAGGTACGACTGGCGGGCAGAAACGATAAACGTTGCATTCTTGCTGAGCGGACCGTCCAACGTCACACCGGCATCGGAGGCGCCAAACGTCGCGCTGGTATGAATTCGGTCGGTACTTCCGTCGCGCTGCTGAATGTCCATGACTGAACTCAGCGCATTGCTTCGGTTGGCTGGAAAAGCACCCGAATAAAAGTTGATTTCACGGACGAAATCGGGGTTGATGACCCCAACCGTTCCGCCAGAGGAACCTTGCGTGGCGAAGTGGTTGATGACGGGGATTTCCACGCCGTCCAAGTAGAATACATTTTCGGAGGGTCCGCCGCCACGCACGATCAGGTCGTTACGCTGTGGGCTGGTGGAACCGACACCGGGCAAGGATTGCAGTACTTTAGACACATCGCGGTTTACACCGGCACTTTTTTCGATGTCCTGAACTCCAATGGTGAGTAGGGAAACTGGACTGGCCAGTTTCCGTAATGTAAGGGGTTGGTTTACTACCACTTCCTTTAATTCCTGGGATTTTTCGTTGACCGGTATATCCACGAAAACAGTTTGGTTGCCAGCCACTTGGATTTCGGGTGAAACCGCTGGTTCGAAACCGACTGAACTGGTTACCAAGCGATAGAAGCCAGGTTTGATGCCCGTGAAGATGTAATTACCGTCCAAATCGGAGGTGGAACCGATGGTGCTGCCTTGCACGAAAATGGTACAAAACTCGAGCGGTTCGTTGGTTTTAGCGTTGAAGATGCGTCCTTTGATGGTGCCCTGTTGGGCAAAACCAAGTGATACCGACAAGAGGAGTATTAAGACGAGAAAGTATTTTCGGTTGCTCATAGTTGATTTTTGCATTATCTATTTATTATGTGCAAAAGTAGAAACCTTATGCCAATATAAAAAATCGATTAAAACGATGAATATATAGATATCATCAATGGCAGCCCCGCGCCAACTTTTGAACAAGACTTCAAACAAATATAACAATTTAGCCAAATAAGTATTGAACTTTTGGTAGCGAAAACAGTTTAAGGTTTTAAACCAAAAATTCCGGGTCAGGAACTCAGAGCCAAACGCTGCAGGACTGTTGATAATATTAGAAAAATATGGTAAATTTGTTAAAATGCATTCCATTGAGATTAAACAATGTATCAACACCTATAGCATTAAAAACACAGACATATGAATCTACGGTTACTTGTTTTTGCATCTTCGCTACTTTTTTTTCTGCAATTTCCAACCAAAGCACATTCAGACAAGAGTGATTATCCCATTCTGAAACACTACGATAGCACACATCTTTTAAACATAGCCCTTCCAATCGGGGGCATTGGTACCGGAACCGTTTCGCTTGGCGGTCGTGGAGAGCTGAAAGATTGGGAAATCATGAATAAACCGGCCATTGGTTACAGCACAGTGACTAAGGGAAATAATGCACCATTCTTTTCTATATACGTGAAACAGCACGATAAAGAAGCGATTACCCGAGCGCTGATTGGCCCTGTACACGAAACCGAGTATCAACATTACGAAGGCCGTCCGGTCAATCAACATGGCTTTCCTCGATTTTCAGATGCCAGTTTCGATGCCGCTTATCCCTTCGGCATAGTCAACCTTTCCGACAAAGACCTGCCGGTAAACGTTCGGATTATCGGATTTAATCCCTTCGTTCCTGGCGATGCCGAAGCCAGTGGCTTACCTATTGCTGTGCTCTATTACGAAGTGTCGAACCTCACAGACAAACCCATAACCGTATCGGTATGCGGCACCATGCGCAATTTTGTTGGAATGGATGGCAGCAAATTCAGGCGCGATTGGAAAGGCGACGTTATTCCGCTGGGTGCCAAAAACAATCAGAATGTTTATAGAGAAACTCCGGGTATCAAAGGCATTTTCATGTATTCCGACAGCATAAAACCAACCGATCCGGCAGCAGGGAGCATTGCTTTGACAACATCCGCGACATCGGGTGTCAGTTATCGCCGGTCGTCGGTTGTAAATTCGTGGGAACGCGCGACCATGGATTTTTGGGACGACTTTTCGACCGATGGCGAACTCACCGACAAAAACAAGCTGGCCGACAACAATCCAATGGCCTCGCTTGCCGTGAAAAAAGAAATTGCGCCGAATTCGAAAGAAGTTTTTAAGTTCTACATCACGTGGAATTTTCCCAATCGATATGCCTGGTCGAAAGAGGCTGTCGGGAATTATTACAGCACAAAATACACCGATGCATGGGAGGCAGCCAGCAAAATCATTCCGCAAATACCGGAACTTGAGAATCGGACAAAGCAGTTTGTAAACGCTTTCTTGTCGAGTTCGTATCCTGATGTGGTTAAGGAAGCGGCCCTGTTCAACCTTAGCACACTTCGCTCGCAGACCGTTTTTCGCATAAAAAGCGGCCAAATGATGGGCTGGGAAGGCGTTATGGACGAGTTTGGCTCGTGCGAAGGCTCGTGCACCCATGTTTGGAATTACGAACAAGCCACACCGTTCCTGTTTGGCGACTTAGCCCGGACTATGCGCGACGTCGAGTTCAACTACGCCACGAACACCGACGGCAAAATGTGTTTTCGGGCGGGTTTGCCGCTCTCAGCAGCTTGTGACGATAAAAAAATAGCTGCAGCCGACGGGCAAATGGGTACCATTATGAAATTCTACCGCGAATGGCAACTCTCGGGCGATGACCTATTCTTGAAAAACAACTGGGAAAAAGTAAAACTAGCCTTGTCGTACGCCTGGGTTCCGGGCGGTTGGGATGCCAATCAGGACGGCGTCATGGAAGGCTCGCAACACAATACCATGGATGTAAACTATTACGGGCCAAACCCGCAAATGCAGTTCTGGTATTTCGGAGCTTTGAAGGCTGCTGTTGCAATGGCAAAAGCCATGAACGATAAGCCGTTTGCGATTAAGTGCGGCGAAGTTCTTAAAAATGGTACCACTTGGACCGAAAAAAACCTTTTCAATGGTGCCTATTACGAGCAGCGGATTACCGACCCGAAAACATTCGAATACCTCGACATGAACGATCCAAATGTGAAAGTTCCCGATTACCAGCTTGGGAAAGGATGTTTGGTCGATCAGCTCGTAGGGCAATACATGGCGCACATTTGCGGCCTGGGTTATTTGGCAACGCCTGACAATGTTAAAACCACCCTGCAAACCATCATGAAATACAACTTTGTCGACGATTTCTCACCGCTGTTCAACAACATGCGTTCGTATGTCATGGGCAACGAGGCCGGACTAATCATGGCCAGTTGGCCAAAAGGTCGCCTAAAAGTACCATTTCCCTATTTTGCCGAGTCGATGACCGGCTTTGAATACACTGCCGCCGTTGGAATGATTTACGAAGGACAAACAGAAAACGGGCTGAAATGCATCAAGGCCATTCGGGACCGTTTCGATGGTTTGAAGCGAAACCCATTTGACGAACCCGAATGCGGGCATCATTACGCACGTGCCATGGCAAGTTGGGCTTCCATATTGGCTTTGAGCGGATTCCAATACTCGGGTGTCGAAAAATCGATGTGTTTTACATCCATTCCCGGAACCTATTTCTGGAGCAACGGATATGCCTGGGGAACGTGTAAAGTTGAAACCGGAAAAGCGGAGGTTACTGTTCTGAAAGGAAATCTAATCCTTTCAAGGTTTGTGCTTGGGGATTCAAAACCGTTGATTTTTAAGACGGTTACTATTGCTGAAGGAGCATCGAAGAGTTTTATAATGAAATAGGGTTGATGTACGTTCAGTCATGTGTAAAACGTTGCATTTCGACATGGAATGTTTGAACCTTTAAATAATACATTGCAAATTATGAGAACACTGCTATTTCTTTTGCTTGTAAGCACTACCCTATCGGCACAAACATGGAAACAAACACTGTCGGAACGTCTGCCGTATTTGGGGCACCGTAATTGGATTGTTGTCGTCGATGCGGCTTATCCGGCCCAAATCAGCGCAGGAATCGAAACCATTCTTTGCGACGAATCGCAGGAAAAAGTGGTGAAAGCGGTGATTGACGAACTGGCCAAAACCAAACACGTTCGGCCGGTAGTTTTTTTAGATAATGAATTGCAGTATGTCGGCGAAAAGCAGGCCCCCGGAATAACCGATTACCGAAATGCACTGAATGGCATTCTATCCAAAAACAAACCGGAAGTTTTACCGCACGAAAAAATCATTTCCATGCTCGACGAAGCCGGCAAAACATTTAAGGTCATACTTCTAAAGACCAGACTCACATTGCCTTACACATCGGTCTTCTTTCGTTTGGATTGCGGGTACTGGACGGACGAGGCTGAAAAGGAACTTAGAAAGGCGATTTTATCCGGAGAAATTAATAATTAATCTTCAATAGCGTTTATCACATTTCACCAGAACCTTACTGCCTTCTTTGAGTGTTGTTGCAAAAAGATAGGTCTCGCCACCTTCCTTCAGTTTGGTTTTCTTGCGAAGTTGAGCAACCGATTCGGGAAAGTTGCGGGTGGTGATGTTGGCTTTGGTGAGGTTGCCGAGGTGAGTTTTCAAATCTTTGGGGTGTACGGGGAAAACGGCATCGATGGCAAAGGCACGACCAGGAAAATCCTCGACAAGTGTTTCGGAAGTGTATAAATGGCTGTTGGGATGTAGTTTATATAGGCCGAAGGCTTGGGTCAGGATGGAAAAGGCGCCGGCTTTGAGGAGGGAGGCATTGGGTTCGTAAAGGAACTTCATAGGGGCATCCGCCAAACGGCAGAGGGAGGATTGTTCCTGGGATTTGGTGAATTCAAAGGACTGTGTTGAAGCGTTGCTGCGTAGGTTGACACAAATGATGCGAGGTTCGGGAAGGGCGCTTTCAGCCGCCAAAAGAAAAAGCAGTTCCTTACATTCGCCATCGACGGAAACGACATGGATTTGGGTGGTTTCGGGCAATTGCTTGAGGGCCAGGGAAATATCCAACATGGGGGAAAGCTTGACAAGAACCAATGGGGCTTTGGCAAATAGGGAGGACTTGATAGCGGCGATGTCGGGTTCGCAATCGCTGAGAGCGACGACTTTGCCGCCTTGGGCGTCACGGCGGGCGGGATCGAGATAAAGGAGATCGAAGGCTTCGGTCAATAACAAAGGACCGTCGCCGTGAAGGACTTCAGCCTGCGTCAGGCCAAGAGCATGGAAATTTCCTAGAGCAATGCTGCATAGATCCTTTCGCCGCTCAATGTACAAAGCTTTGGCTTTACCGGCAGCCATGAAGGCAAAATCCACTCCCAGCCCACCGGTCAGGTCGGCAATACGATGAACGGAAGTTGGCAAAATGGATGCTTTGTATCGTGCAGTAGCTTCCGAAGAACATTGTTCCAGCGGCAAGGAATCGGAAAAAATCAAGTCTGGATTTTTATACCAAGAAGGCACTTTCCTAGCAAGCGCCTGATAACCTGCCACTTGTCGAAGCACAACGCCTGCATTCAGATGCGGAAACCGCCCCAGCCTCAAAGCCAAAGCAGAAACCTCCTCACGCAGATGCTCCCGCACAAATGCTTTTTCTTCGTTAGACAGCATTTTGGTTTCCATTGGGACAAAAGTAGTGAAAATCCAAAGTTATATTTATCCGTCATATTCGAACCCCCTTAGATCAGACTCAGCTGATTGCCCGAAGGGCTGTTTCAATAGAGCGCCAAGGTCAAGGCACTGATTAAAAGACACCCCGGAGCGTACTTAAGGTACGTGAGGAGTGGCTTTTAATCAGTAACGCAGAGATTGGCGGTATATTGGGACAGCCTCCTTAGCCGAGGTAGCCTTGTTCGAGCATAGCCTTAGCCACCTTCATGAAACCCGCCACATTGGCACCCTTCATATAATTAATGTAACCGTCATCTTCCTTGCCGTAACGTTGGCATTGGTCGTGGATATCAGCCATGATTTGGTGCAGACGGGCGTCGACTTCTTCGGCAGGCCAAGAAAGGTGCATGGCGTTCTGGGTCATTTCAAGGCCTGAAGTGGCTACTCCGCCAGCATTCACGGCCTTGCCTGGACCGTACATGACACGGGCCTGAATGAAGGCATCGATGGCATCGGGCGTACAACCCATGTTGGAGATTTCTCCGACACAGAGGACACCGTTGGCAATCAACAGACGGGCATCGTCACCGTTCAATTCATTTTGTGTGGCGCAAGGAAGTGCGATATCGACTTTTTGTTCCCAAGGGCGTTTGCCGGCAAAAAATTTGGCATTGAATTTTGCGGCGTACGGTTCGATCACGTCGTTGTTGCTGTCACGCAGTTCGAGCATGTAAGCAATCTTTTCATCGGTGAGGCCTTCAGGATCATAGACGTATCCGTCTGGACCTGAAAGTGTGACGACCTTAGCTCCCATTTCGGTGGCTTTCGAAGCGGCACCCCAGGCAACGTTTCCGAAGCCGGAAATGGCGATGGTCTTGCCTTCGATGCCCCGGCCTTGGGTGGACAGCATCTGGCGGACAAAGTACAAGCCGCCAAAACCGGTGGCTTCAGGACGAACGAGCGAACCACCATATTCGAGGCTTTTGCCGGTCAATACACCTGTATTCTGCCGTGCCAATTTCTTGTACATGCCGTAGAGGTAGCCAATTTCACGGGCACCAACGCCGATGTCGCCTGCAGGCACGTCCGTAACTGGTCCGATGTTTTGCCAGAGTTCCATCATGAAACTGTGGCAGAACCGTTCGATTTCGGCATCGGATTTTCCGCGGGTGCTGAAGTCGGAACCGCCCTTTGCACCGCCCATGGGCAGTGTGGTGAGAGCGTTCTTGAAGGTTTGTTCGAAACCCAGGAACTTCAATATGGAAAGGTTGACGGAGGCATGGAAGCGCAAACCACCTTTATAAGGGCCGATGGCGTTGTTGAACTGAACGCGGTAACCCAGGTTCACTTGAATCTTGCCGGCGTCGTCAATCCAGGGCACCTTGAAGGTGAGGATGCGATCGGGTTCGACCAGACGTTCCAAAATCCTGGCCTTTTCAAACTCAGGATGCTGGTTGTAAATGGTTTCCACACTGAGCAGTACTTCGTGTACGGCCTGCAGATACTCTTTTTCGCCCGGGTGCTTGGCTTCGAGCGCATTCATGAATTGATTGATGTCCATACGGTGTTTCGTTGAAAAGTTAAGAGAAGCGTATCAAATATAGGCAAAAAGCGTGAGTTTGCATTCGGTTTTCGTTACATTTGCAACAGCAGGCGGAAAACTCAAAAAAAACCGTCCGATGGATCGCAAAGGCCTCTAACTATCAAAATGTAAGCTTCAACCCCATATTATACCTCAAAATTAGAAAGTTTTCTGACTATATGCAAGGTAAAACCGCATTTTTTGTACATTTTTAAGAGTAACCATGAACAGCAAACTTTCATTCCGTAAACTTTACTTCAAAGACACGTCGTTTGCCAAACTGATGACCAAGCGCATCTACAACATCTTGCTGATAGCCAGCAAATACGATGCGTTTGTGCTGGAAGACGACGGCAGGGTGGATGAATTGATTTTCAATGAATATGTTTCGCTGAATTTGAGGTACCCGCCGCGGTTCACCCAGGTGACCACCCAGAAGGAAGCCATGGAGGAACTGAAAAACAACACCTACGAACTGGTCATCTGCATGCCCAGCGACAAACAGGACGTCAATTTCAAAATCCCTTCCATCATCAAGGAAATGCGTCCGGAACTACCCCTTGTCGTGCTCACCCCGTTTTCGCGCGAGGTTTCCAAATACATCGCTCAGGCTGACCTTTCTTCCGTGGACTATGTATTCAGCTGGCTGGGAAATGCCGACCTGTTGCTGGCCATCATCAAGCTGATTGAGGACAAGATGAATGTGGAACAGGATATTGATTCAGTCGGCGTACGGGTCATTCTCTTGGTGGAGGATTCCGTTCGATTCTATTCGTCCATTCTGCCCAATTTGTACAAATTCGTTTTGGAGCAATCCAGAAATTTCGCAACGGAAGCGTTGAACGGTCACCAGCAGATGCTCCGAATGCGCGGTCGGCCCAAAATTCTGTTGGCCAGAAACTACGAGGAAGCTAAGGCTTTGTTTCGGAAACATCAGAAAGACATGCTCGGCATCGTTTCGGATATGAGCTTCAACCGGGAAGGCGTGAAAGATAAGGAAGCCGGACTGCGTTTTTGCCGCAAGGTCCGGAGCAGCGAACCGTTCCTGCCCATCATCCTGGATTCATCGGATGTGAGCAACCAACAATACGCGGTCGAACTCGGTTCAGGGTTCATCGACAAGGCTTCCAAGACGTTTCCTCAGGAATTGCGTCAATTGCTCACCGACAATTTCGGGTTCGGCGATTTCGTATTTATGGATCCTGAAACCAATCAGGAAGTGATGCGCATTACGAACCTGAAGGAATTGCAGGAACAGATTTTTACCATTCCGGAATATCTCTTGCGGTTCCATTTAGAGCGCAACCATATTTCACGCTGGCTCTATTCCAGGGCCATGTTCCCGCTGGCAAAATTTCTGGAAGACATCCACATGGATGATTTCAAGGATATTGACGAAATCCGAAAGGTTATTTTCAACTCCATTGTGATGTATCGCCGAACCAAAAACATGGGGATCATCGCCGAATTCAAGCGGGACCGCTTCGACAAATATTCCAACTTCGTGCGTTTTGGTGAAGGTTCGCTGGGTGGAAAAGGCCGTGGCCTAGCGTTCATCGATGGCATGATCAAACGCAATGTGGACCTCAACGACTTCGAGGGTGTCAACGTGTGCATTCCCAAGACGCTGGTGCTATGTACGGAAATTTTCGACCAGTTCATGGAAAGCAACGACCTCTACCCCATCGCCTTGTCGGACGCTTCGGACGAAGAAATTCTGGAGAAATTCATGGATTCCCACTTGCCGGACGGTTTCAATCTGAACCTACGGGCCTTTCTTTCCGTAGTGCGAAAACCCATTGCCATTCGTTCCTCCAGCCTTTTGGAAGATGCACATTACCAACCATTTGCAGGTATCTATTCCACGTATATGATTCCGTTCGACGAAGACATCGAAAAAGTTCTGCTGATGCTGAAAAATGCCATCAAGGGAGTCTATGCTTCGGTTTTCTTCGAGAACAGCAAGGCCTATATGAAGGCGACTTCCAACATCATCGATCAGGAAAAGATGGCCATCATTCTGGAGGAAGTCTGCGGAAACAGCTACGGAAACCGGCATTACCCGACCATCTCCGGGGTGGCACGCTCGCTGAACTATTACCCCATCGGGCATGAACTGCCTGAAGACGGCATCGCGAACGTAGCGCTCGGTCTGGGCAAATACATCGTGGATGGCGGACTGACCCTGCGGTTCTCGCCGAAACATCCGCACAGCATTCTGCAAATGAGTTCCTTAGATTTTGCATTGAAGGAAACGCAGACGAGTTTCCTCAGCCTGGATCTGAGCAATCGAACGTTCCACCTGAGCACAGACGACGGTCAAAACCTCTTGAAAGCCAATGTTCAGGAGGCAGAAGCGGACGGAACACTGACCCATGTGGCCTCCACCTTCGACCCAGCCGATCAGATGCTGAGGGACGGTGTTTGGGGACCGGGCCGAAAGGTTATTTCCTTTGCACACATTTTGCAGAACGAAACTTTCCCGTTGGCTAAAATTCTGGAACGCATTCTGGAACAAGGACAGATAGAAATGGGTCGACCGGTCGAAATTGAATTCGCTGTCGAAATGAAACCCGACGAAGCTGGGGACCGAACATTTTACATGCTTCAGATACGGCCCATCGTGGATACCAAGGTGATGCTGGATGAAGACCTGGAGTTGATACCGCGCGAGAAACTGCTCATGAAGACAAACAGTGCCCTGGGGCATGGTGTTGAAAATGACGTCTACGACTTGGTTATGGTCAAGCCTGAATCGTTTCAAGGTTCCAAGAACCTTTTGACTTCCTACGAAGTGGAAAAACTCAATAAGAAACTCACCGAAGAAGGTCGTGGTTATGTGCTCATCGGGCCAGGCCGATGGGGATCCAGCGACCCATGGCTGGGCATTCCAGTCAAATGGCCGCAGATAGCTTCGGCCAGACTCATCGTGGAGGCGGATTTGTCAAAATACGCCATCGATCCGAGTCAGGGCACGCATTTCTTCCAGAACCTGACTTCCTTCGGGGTCAATTACTACACGGTAGGCAAGCAGACTTCCGAAAATTGGTGTGATTTCGATTTTCTGAACGCTCAGCCTTGCCTTTTTGAAAACGAGTTCGTCAAGCACATCCGTTTCGAAAAACCGATAGTCATCAAGACGGATGGAAAATTGAACAAGGGTGTGGTACTGAAACCAGGGGTTTAGGTCAGGGATGCAAATTCTCGGCGCCGCCGATTTCGGTGGAGAGTTCACCCATCCATCCGGCATTTTGATTCACGGCCGTGTAAACTTTCACGAAGTGGATTTTGCTCAACGTGACCTTATTGCCATTTGCGTCTACCGCCCAGTCCAGTTCGAAACCGGTCAGGCCTGAATTGTTGGGTTGGTTGTCCGCATATCCCCAAGGCAGGCTGTTCGAAATCCAGTAGCCGAGCTCATTCTTAGCGGCGGTCGGCGGCAACAGGGTTCCTTGGCAGACAACGGAATCCCCTTGCCAGGTAGGATAATACGCTGTGACAAAACCAGATGAGCCATCATTATCGATGAAAGCAACACTGTCGTTTTTCTGCTCAGGCTTGTAGTATGTGATTTTATAACCGTGCTTCGTGGTGCTT
>Ga0302205_10000329_pt1 | contig 20724 bp, 11 predicted proteins | sample II_Fen_E1_3_FD_194582 | JGI IMG/M metagenome (GOLD analysis project Ga0302205, IMG submission 194582) | Peat permafrost microbial communities from Stordalen Mire near Abisko, Sweden - II_Fen_E1_3 | ecosystem: Environmental > Terrestrial > Soil > Wetlands > Permafrost | place: Sweden: Abisko...
TCACAACTTCACTAACACTTATCTAAGCGCTGATAAATACGCTTTAGCTAACTATGGTTTAGTAGAAACTTTAATTGCCAATAGTGGCGGTGGTCTTTGGGGTGGAGCAGTTGGTAGTAATATTTGGAATTTAAATAGTGGTAATGTTGGAATTGGAACAGCTAATCCATATTCAGCTTTAACAGTTGCTATTAACAGTATTAGTTACGGTAGCGATTCAGGGATGTTAAGTGTTGCCGACTTAGCCAATGTTAACAAGAGATTAAACCTAGGTTACGATTCAACTTTAGGGACAGATGGCTCTGGTTATATTCAGGCTCTAAAGTCTGGCAGCGGATACACCCCGCTCTTATTAAATGCTAAAGGAGGAAATGTGGGGGTTGGAACTACTAATCCGGGGGCTCCGTTACATGTTATGGGCACAACGAGCTCCAATATTGGAATGATACTTCAATCTGGGGCTGGATTTGGAGGATTGAAAATTGGTGCCGATGTTAATACGAATACTTTAACAAATGGCGTTAGAAAGTTGGCAAGAATTGTTGCACCTGCCTGGAATTCTGGAAGTACGAATGTTGATATATTTACATACGATGCCTCATCTGCGAGTTTAAGTGATATTTATTATGGGGGAACACCAGGAGGATCTCAGTATGCTGCCACAGGACTTCATTTTATAACAGCCCCAAACAGTACAACTACTGGCGGAACTGAAAGAATGACAGTTGATTTAAATGGCAACGTTGGAATTGGAACAACGGTTCCTAATGCCAAACAAGAAAACTTATCTACAACTGAACAATTAAGACTAAGTTATGATACAACTCATTACGCTTCCTTTACTGTTAATTCAGCTGGAAGTTTGACAGTAGGAGGAACAACAGGAAGTTTATCTGCTTCAACGCTTATTTCTAGTGGTATTGTTCAGTCTGGTTCATATTTTTATAATGTTAATGCCGCCGCTTCTAATAAATTTGTTATTAATGCCCCTGGCCCTAAATTTATGGGATTTAGTGGCATAGGTATTAATTCAAACGCTAATTCTGTATTTAATATTGGTTATACAGCAGCTCCAGCAACTTTAATAACTCCAGTTTTTTCAGTAGTAGATAATGGTAATGTTGGTATTGGCGCTACTTCTCCAAATGATAAATTATCAATTGGTATGGGTGGTATTGCTGCTCCATCTGGTTCTGATAGTACTGGTCACAATAATACTAATACTTATATTAGTACTGATAAATATGCTTTAGCTAATTATGGTTTAGTAGAGACATTAGTTTCTAATGCTACTAGCACTATGACGACTATTGCTAAGTTTGTTGGTGCTACAACTGTAACAGTTGCTGGTAATAATTCGTCAACAGCTGGTACTGGTTACACTCAAGCTAATAGTATTTGTAGCAGCGCCACCACTGGTTATACTGGTTCTCATGTTTGCACTTCTTTTGAGTTATTAAATTCTATTAATACTAATTCATCTCCAGCTATCCCGGTTAGTTCTACTTTGTGGTTTTTTAACGGACCTCCTGGATACACTTGGAATTCTAATGATTGTATGGGTAGAACCAGTATTGTCCATCTTGATTATGGTACTGTCTGGGTTAAGGGTGCTTCTGGGGAAGGCTATGGTTCTTTGGAATTCTGTGATCAACCTAGAAAATTAGCTTGTTGTAAATAATATATAGTATAATTAATTAATTATGTTAGACAACTCAAAAAAATTAATACTGTTATCATTTATTATCCTTTCTAGTTTTTTTATAACTATTTCGGCTAAGGCTTTGGTGTGTGAAACTAATACTATGCACGCTGGTTTGAGTTGTTCAAGTGCTGATGGTAAGTCATGGAATATGGGAACTGCTACTCCAGCCGGTTGTAATGTAGAAACTACTTGTTTAGCTAACCCATCATATGGTACTTATGCTATTAATTGTAATACTAACGTTTGTGATTTAACTTGTGATGGTTCACACACAAAATGTGGTGGTAATTGTAATACGGTCACTGTTACTCCAACTCTTCCTTGTAATTCCTATGATAGTTGTAATGGTTATTGTAATGGTTGTCAGGGCGGCTACACTATGTGTAACAGCACTCACGTTTGTCGTGCTAATATTGCCTGTTTACCTGGTCAAACTTTTAACCCTTGTACTAATGTTTGTGATGGTACCGCTTCTATTTTAAAATTAGGTTATGATTCCGTGTCTGGCTCTAGTGTTATTCAGAGTGCCACTTATCCAACTTTATTTATTCCATCTACTGGTAAGGTTGGTATTGGAGCAATTTCTCCTAATGATATTCTTTCTCTTGGTGCTGGTGGTGTTGCTGCTCCTTCTGGCTCTGATGGTACTGGTCATAATTTCACTAACACTTATCTAAGCGCTGATAAATATGCTTTAGCTAACTATGGTTTAGTAGAAACTTTAATTAGTAATGCTACTAGTACTATGCCAACTCTTTGGTCTGGTACTCTTAGTGGTAATATTTGGAATGGTAATAGTGGTAATGTGGGAATTGGAACTAATGTCCCAAGAGCCAAATTAGATATTTGGGGTAATTCAAATGGCGGTAGAGTAGATTCTTTAGTTTTATCTAATTCTGGTGCTAATAATAATTCTGCAACTTCTATTTATATGGGCTATCAGGAAGCCGGTTTAGGTTTCTATGGTGCTCGTATTCTTCAGGTTGGTTATCCTGGAATTACTCGTTCTTCCGATTTATTATTTCAGACACATGGTGGTGCAGCTGATAATCTAGATACTTCTTGGGTAACCCCACTTATGATTCAAAGAGATACTGGTTTTGTGGGAATTGGCACAACGGGACCAACTCAAAAATTAGAGGTAAGTGGTAACATTAAAGCTTCGGGTGGATATTTTACAAATTTATTTGATTCAGGATTATCAAACCTTATTCGTAATGGTTCTGTGGAAAATGGCACAGCCTATTGGGGTGTTATGAATGATACTGGTTCAAATGGTACTATTAGTGCTTACACAGCTGATTCATATTCAGGTTCTGCCAGTTTACAATACACAATTTCTACTAGAGGAGGTTGGGGCTCTGTTTGGTATAACCCACTTTATAGTTATTTGCCAGCACCATATTTTGACACTAATAAAACTTATACATTATCATTCTATGCTAAATCTTTAAGTGGTAGTAATGCGAGTATAGGCGTTTCTATTATGGATGGTGGGGCAACTAATTCGGTTACAAATTGTGGCGCCAAAACAATCACAACAAGTTGGAGTCAATTTACTTGTACTTTTACACCAAGTGTTTCTGGAACAACACCAATTTTATATATGAATAGTAGCGCCTCTTTACCAATGAATTTACTTTTTGATAGTTTTGTTCTTACTACTGGTAGTCAGGCTTTTGGTGCTTCTGGTTTACAAATTGATAGAAAAGATAATGCCTATTTTAACTCTAATTTATTAATCGCTAATAATGTTGGTATTGGTGCCATATCTCCAAATGACAAATTATCAATTGGTATGGCTGGCGTAGCAGCCCCTGCTGGTTCTGATAGTACTGGCCATAATAATACTCTAACTTATCTAAGTGCTGATAAATATGCCTTAGCTAACTATGGCCTAGTAGAAACTTTAATTGCCAATAGCGGTGGTGGTCTTTGGGGTGGAGCAGTGGGTAGTAATATTTGGAGTTTAAATAGTGGTAGTGTTGGAATTGGAACAAATTCACCAACTAATAAATTACAAATACTTAGTGGAACAGCTAATACTGCTGGAGACTCTCTTACAATTGCGACAGCACAAGTTACTGGGCCAAACTGGATAATGAATGGCTCGTCTTCTAATGGTACTTTTCTTGTTTCTACAAATGATACTTTAGGTCAAGATATTGGTGGTTCTATTGGTTTTGCTGGTAGATATTCAGGTACATCACAAGCTACTTGGTCCGCAATAAAAGGTGCAAAAGAAGATGGTACGTCTGGTACTTATGGAGGCTATTTAGCTTTTGGAACTAGAGCTCACGGAACTCAGATATCGGAAAAAATGAGAATTTCTGGAAATGGAAATGTTGGAATTGGTACAGCTTCTCCAAGAGTAAAATTAGACGTTATTGATGCGATAAACACTTCTGGAGCTGCGCCTAGTCTTACGGCCACTCCTAATGGTGAATTTATAATTGGTGGCACAGGAACTGGTTTAATTGGAACGATGGGAATTGATGCTATCTCTGGTGTTGCTGCAAATATGTGGATTCAACCACGTAATGCAAGTTCGGCTGCGTATTATAATTTATCTTTAAATCCTAGAGGTGGAAATGTTATTATTGGGTCAAATGTAGATAGTGGTTATAGATTAGATGTTACTGGAGACGCTCATTTTAATACTTCTGGTGGTGATCGAAACGGCGTTTATATTGGTAATGGTGGAATGTATAGTGGTAATGAATCTGGATTGTATGACGCTGGTGGAGATTATCCTTTAGCAGTTTTTGATTCTGCTAATAATTTGGTTCATTACGGTAGTATTGTTATTGATCCTGATTATGCAAAAGTTGGTATCAATGCGAAACCTAATGATTATTTATCTATCAGTATGGGCGGTGTTTCTGCTCCAGCTGGTTCTGATGGTACTGGACATAATAATACTCTTACTTATTTAAGCACTGATAATTATGCTTTAACTAATTATGGAGTAGTTAAAACTTTAATTGCTAATGCTACTAGTACAATTAGCACTACTGCTAAATTTGCTGGTATGAGTACTTATGCTTACACTGGAAATAATACCGGAACTAACGGTAATGTAACTGGTTATACTAAAGCTAACGCAATGTGTAATGCTACAATTACTGGTTCTCATGTTTGTACTTCGTTTGAAGTTTTAATTTCAATCAATGCTGGAATTTCTATGCCAGTTGAAAATGTTTGGATATTTAATGGCCCTCCTGGGTACACCGAATCAGCTAATGATTGTGAAGGTAGAACTAGCGCAGCTAGTACTAGTTATGGTACTTACTGGGAAGCCCCAAAAACTGCCTATCCGCAGGGAAGAGGTTTGTTAGGTAACTGTAATAATGCTGTTAAGTTTGCTTGTTGTAAATAAAAAATCTATATGAAAATTAATATATTTAATGTATTATTGAGATATGGCAATTAAACATAAAATTTTATTTTTAGCTTTTGTGATAATTGGTTTAACAGCCGGTTTTTCAGCATCAGCCGCTAATAGTTGTCCAACTGATAATGGGCACGGCGTTGGTTGTCTCGATTCCAATAATCCATATTTTTGTGGCGGTGCTTGTCGCGCGGCCGCTCAATGTGGTGGCAGTGGTTGGACTGCTTCACCTGTTTGTGCCTCTGGTTTTTCCTGTGCTAATGCAGCGACTGCTGATTCTTGCGGTTATTTAGCTTCTTGTGATGGTACTCATACTCTTTGTGGCTCTTGGCCTAATTATACTTGTACTACCGTTACTGTTACCCCAACTCTTCCTTGTAATCATTATAATAGTTGTGCTGGTTATTGTGATGGTTGTCAGGGTGGCTACACTATGTGTAATAGTAGTCATACATGTATAGCTAATAAGTCTTGTCCTGGCCAAACCTTTAATCCTTGTACTAACGCTTGCGAAGGAACAATGTCATTATTAAAACTTGGCTTTGATTCAGTTTCATCTATTAATACTGGTACTCCAGTTCTACAAAGTGCTAACCCAGCTCTTTTTGCATTAAGCAATGGAAGTATTGGTGTTGGCGCAATTGCTCCAAATGATACTTTCTCAATTGGCGTTGGAGGAATTGCTGCTCCAGCGGGCTCAGCTGGTACTGGTCATAATAATACTCTTACTTATTTAAGTACCGATGACTACGCTTTAGTTAATTATGGTATAGTAAAAACTTTAATTTCTAACGCAACAAGTACTATAACATCAGTTTGGTCTGGTACTCTTAGTGGTAATATCTGGAATGGTAATAGTGGTAATGTGGGTATTGGAACGACAGTTCCTGAGACGGAATTGCACATTAATGATTCAACTGGTAATTCAGCAATAAGATTAAGTGGTGGAGCAGTTAACAATGAAACATATCAAATGCAGCAAGGGATTGATGGTGTGTCTAATGGTGGATTCGCTATTCGAGACGTTACTAACAGTATTAATCGGTTTGTAATTCAGTATAGCACTGGCAACGTTGGAATTGGTACCACTGGTCCTGGTGATAAATTAGATATACAAGGAAATCTTCGTATTGGTAATGATGCTACAAACGGACAAACAATTAAATTTTACGGAGTAAGTGGTGATGGTGCAGGTTCGTATGATCACACTGTAATAGCCGAAAGACTTTATAGTGGTTCCGACTACTCCGAATTATTATTATTTAAAGGAAATGATATCGGTGCTGGTCCTACTGATAGAATTAGATTAGATACTCCTGGAAATATTTTATTTCAAACTGGTAATGGAGCTCGTAGTTATAGTCCAACCGTTGGTGGTTTAGACAGATTAATAATTACCAGCGCTGGTTTAGTTGGTGTCGGTACAATTGGTCCAAATGATGTTTTCTCAATTGGTACAAGTGGTGGTACAGCTGCTCCTGCTGGTTCTGATCGAACAGGGCACAATAATACTCTTACTTATCTAAGTGCTGATAAATATGCTTTAGCTAACTATGGTTTAGTTGAAACTTTAGTTAATAATTCTTTAAGTAGTTTTTTACCATTAGCTGGTGGAACTATGACTGGCGATGTTAATTTTGGTGGTAAGTCGATTACTAACTTAGCAAACTTAACTGTTACTAAGATTAATGCTAATACCATCGATCCTCTTTATACTATTAATAACACCAATTATTCTACTTTTGCTTCTTCTATTTCTGGTGGCGTGAAAGAAGAATACACTGGAAAAGCTAGCATTAAACGTTTAAATCCTATTCTTAACGAATATGAATATATAATTAATTTTGATTCAGAAACTGAAGGCAGTGACCTTTGGGTCTGGCACAAAGTTGTTGATTATTCTGATAACAACATTCAAGCTTTTATTACCCCATCCGGTAAATTCGCTAATGTTTATTATTTGGTGAGTGGTAATAAATTAATTTTCCGTTCCGATAAGCCAGTTGATGTTTCTTATCGTTTAATTGGTCGTCGTTTCGATTGGCGTGAATGGCCAACTAAGGCTATTGATCAGAAATCAAAGGGTATGTTGGTTAATTAAGGGAAAAAATGTTATCATTGTTTTATAAAAGGTTCTATTAAAATATTATTAAATTAATTTAAAAAAACTATGCAAGTAGACAAAAAAAAGCTTTACATTTTGCTTGGTGTTATAGCAGTAATCATCGTAGTGATTGTTGCCGCTATTCAAACCAAAAAAGTGCAGAATTCTCAACCAGTAACAATTCCAACAGTTACTCAAGCGACCTCCACTGAAGAAGTTGCTCCTTCAAAAAATGCTGTTGATACAGCGACTGTTACCCCAGAGGTTCTAAAAGAATCTGTTGCCGTAGCTTCAGGAACTAGTTTAATTACTAAAGATAATAAAGTAGTTACTGCTGAAGGTACTCCAGTTAAATTGAACGTAATGCCTTCATCTAATGAAGCACCAAAAGAATCTGCTCCAGTAGTTGAAAAGCAAATTGTTGCTAGTGCTAACACTATTAAAGTTTCTGTTAGTTCTGCTGGTTTTGTACCAAATAGCTTCAAGGTTAAAGAGGGTCAATTAGTTAACTTTGTATTAACTTCTACTGATGAATATACTCACGTATTTTTATTTGATGACAAATCTTTAATTGCTGCTGCTTTAGGTACTGGTAATTTTGAAACTCGCGTTAAGTCTTGGAACGCTCCTAAAAAAGGTACTTATACTTTCCGTTGTGACATTCCTGGTCATGCTAGTCGTGGCGAAACAGGAACAATGATTGTTGAATAGTTTTTTACTTCTTTGAAACGCCTCGTTATTTCTTTTAGCGGGGCGTTTCTTAAATATTAGAAATGGCCAATAAAAAGAAAAATTTTGAAGGATTATATATAGTTTTATTTGGTCTTTTTTTAGTGGGAACTTATTTTTTAAGCTCTTATTTTTTTTGTCTCTTTGCTGGTAAAGTTGGTAACTTTACAATTATTAATTATAGCCCCGGAAACTCTCAGCATTTAGCCACTAATGATTCTAATCCAGAAGCGACCGCCACAACAACTACTACTGCCAATACCGAAATGCCACCAGCAACAACGGGGGCAACTCCAGATACAAGTTCGCAAGGTTTTGATAGTGTTTCTACTTCTCCTGGCCATTCTCTATTTTCTTTAGAGGGTTTAGCTTTTACTTCTTTTTTTGATAGTTTTGATAACGATTCTTTAGTAGATAAAGAAAAAACAGATTTATACTTAGATCCAGTTTCGGCAGCCGTATTTTTTCAACCAGATTATGATTGGCAAATTGCGGATACTGGCCTAGTTTCTAAAAATAAAAGTAAATTAGATTATTTTACTTTTAGTAATTTTTCAGATAATTATTTAGATTCTTCTTACGATAAACGTTGCATTGGTTCTAATTGTTTAGAACAAAAAGGGAAGAGTTTGGTTTATAAAAATAAAAATATTTATTTTCCTGGCGACATTAAAACAAGTGATGTAGTCGCTATTTCTATTAAACAACTTGATAAGACTTGGTTGGTTGGTTTTACATTAAAACACGGCAATAATTATGAAGGTTTGGTTTATTCTTATGATGGTAGTAAATTTACTCGACGCCTAAGTGATAAATCAATTTCTTCAACTTATTTTGGTATCTTTGGTTTTGGTGGCGAAGAGTCTGATTTTATTGCTGTTTATGGTGCTTACAAGGGAATTGCTTATCGAGTACAAGGTGATAATGTTAGCGATGTTAGTCGCTTCTTCGACTTTAGACCAATGGATAAGGGTTTCCGTCCCGAAATTATTAAAGCAAAAAATGCTAACTATGAAAATTGGTATGTTTTTAGTTTAAGTGATGGGAAAGCCAAATTTTTTAAACTTTGGGAAAACAGTGATAAAGAAATTATGGGGGAAGTTTCTTACTCCAATATTTTAGATGGTGCTCCAGAAGTTTCTTTCGCTTTGCTAAATAATAACTCTTCAGAAATAAATTTTTTAGCCAAATTAAAAATGGGGGATACTTATTATTGGAAAAGTTTCAGCGATCGAGGCTTTAAAAATAAAAGTGATGGTTTATTATTTTTTAAACCAATTATCAATAATCCACCGGCTTCAATTAGAAAAATAGCTAATTTTAATCTTGGCTCTCGAGATTATCCCTTCAATGATGGGCAATTACTATTTTCTTTAGATTCAAATAACTGGCAATCATTTCAATATGGTTATCGAATTAACCGCGATTTCTCAACTGATGCGGTTAGCAAAATTTTCTTGAAAGCCACGATTAATGCTCAAAAAAATAAATTTTATTCACCTTTTTTATCAGAATTAGTGTTTGATTTCTATTATCAAAAATGATATAATTTTAATATAAAATTTTTACTAAGCTTCGCTTAAAGCAAGCTAATAACCAGGGAAATATTAATAATATGCATAACAAAAAAAATTGGATTGTTTTGGCTTCTGTCTTATCAATCTTTTTAATGTGCTCAGCTGCTAAAGCTATTCCAGATTTTCCTGGTGGTTTAAATGTTAGCTCTGGAAATCTTGGCATCGGTACTAACGGTCCAAGTGGTAAATTAAATGTTAACCAAAACGACAGTTTAGATATTGTTAACGGTGGTAATATCGGCAGTCTTAATCTTACTCACCCACTTAGTGGTGGAATGAGTGCGATTACTTTTAAATCAACTATTAACTGGCCAAGCGATGGCGGTTATTTATCTTTTTATGATAACAATGCTACTTATGCTTATTGGGGGGCTGGAACTGAGAATGCCGCTTTAGTTTTAGGTACTACCAACGATGGTCAAGGTGGCGCTTCTGATGTAGTTGTTTTAAAAAGTCAGGCGGCAGCGATTATCGATGCTCCAAGTTTATTAATTCCAAACGGTAGTATTGGTATTGGTACTGCTAGTCCAGATTCTAAACTTTCTATTCTTGGTTCAACTGCTAGTTTAAATGCTAGTGATTCATTTAGAATTTACAAAAATGTTGCTAGTTATAATAACAGCACTTCTAATTCTGTTGGTACCGTTAAAATTGTTTTACCATATGGCTGGACTAACACCATGATATCAGTCAAAATTACTGGTTATGACTATTCTAGTGTCGGTGCTTGGGATCTTACTGTTAGTGGATATAATTACCAACCAAATTCTTCTTGGTACAATATAAGCGCTACTACTAATGGTCGAATGCCTTTTACTTCTGTTCGTTTAGCTTACGACTCTGCTCTTGGTAGAAATGTCATTCTTTTAGGTAATACTGGAACAGCTTTACAATATCCAAAAATCGCTGTCTCTGAAGTTATTGTAGGACACAGCACTATTGCCGGTTGGGGTTCTGGTTGGAGTATTTCTCAAGTGACTACAGAATCTAATATTACTAACGTAGTCACACCAACAATCGATGCTCTTACTGATAGTAGTGGCAGACTTGGTATTGGTACTGTTTCTCCTAACGATACTTTCTCAATTGGTTCTTCTGGAAATGCGGCGCCATCTGGTTCTACTGGCACTGGCCACAATTACACTTCAACTTATATTAGTTCTGATAAATACGCTTTAGCTAACTATGGTTTAGTAGAAACCTTAGTAGCTAATGGTACCGCTTCTTCAAATTTATGGGGTGGTACTAAAAACGGTAATATTTATACTGGTGACGCTGGTGCTGGTCAAGTGGGAATTGGAACTACAAATCCTGGTTACCCTTTGCATCTTTATAAAGCTGCTGGAGAAACTGGTATCTTAACCACTTGGGGTTCAAATAGTATTTATATTAGTCATGGTGGTTGGGGAATGGGTGCTGGTAAATTAGGAATCGGTAATGGCTCAAGCCCATCAATCGTGGTTGATGCTAATAACAGTACAGTTGGAGTTGGAACTGTAAATCCAGGTAGTTCCACTAAATTAAATGTCGCTGGTAGAGGTTTATTTACTGGTGGTGTTCCTGATCCAGGAGATGGTACTGCATCTGGTGTAACTATTGGCTATAATGGTTCTTATGGTTTTGTATCCGCTATTCAAACAGGTATCGCTTGGCGAGACCTTGGTCTTGGTATTGGTGGTACTCAAATGTATTTAAGTACTAATGGTAATATTGGTGTCGGCACAACTGGTCCAAGTATTAAATTAGCTGTTGGTGATACTGACACTGGTTTAGGTTGGGCTGGTGATGGACAATTGGATATATATTCCAATAATGTTAATACTATTAGCGTTCGAAGTGGTAGTGTGGGTATTGGTATAGCTGGTCCAGCAGCCAAATTAGATGTTAGAGGAAATACTACAGTTGGTGATGTTTTAAATCTTGGTAATTTGTCTTCTGTTTCTACTTCTGCTTATCGTGGTATTACTTGGGAAAGCAGTATGTCTAATACAGATTACGCAATTTATAAACCAGCCGGTGCTTGGACTCAGCCTTTAAAAATGGCTTTTTATACTGGTATCAGAATCGGTGCTAATAATGGTTACGGTGGCACTAAGTTCTATAACAGCACGGACATGGCTACAGAGTTAATGTCTGTTGGCAATGGTGATAATAATGTTAGAATTGCTAATAATTTATATACTGGCGGCACAGTTAGTGCGGGTGCTTTTTCTGGCCCTGGCACTGGTTTAACTGCTAAATTTAATTTTGGTGATATTGATGTAAATGCTATTGGTGATAATTTTGTGTTAGAAGGTGGCTCAACTGGTTCTTGGTCAAACCGTGGCCCATCTGGTCATAATGGTGGCGCTATTTTACACGTACCAACTCACCCAGGTGGATACTACAGTGATTTATGGTTTGATACTTCGAATAATAAAGTTTATTCCCGTTCCGTTAATGCTGGTAGTATTGGTGGTTGGGACCAACTTATAAGAGCCAGTGATATGGGTTCTGTATCAGTTAACACAGCCAACTCAGCTAATACGGCCACTAATGCTAATTGGATTAATTATAATAATGCTGCCAATGGAAATGGACAGGTTCAATTCATGCAGATTTCGTCTAACAATACCGCCGGTGACGATCCAACTGGAAGTTGGGTGTCTGTAATGAAGATGAATCATGGTGATGGTGATACTTATTATAACAGAACTTTAGCTTTTGATTTCTTTTCTAATGATATTTACACTCGTTATAGACAGGGTGGTACGGCTAATGCTTGGAAGAAAATTGTATTAAGCGATGTTTCCGGAAACTCTGTTATCGCTGGTACTATGACTGCTACTGGTTTCATCTATAACTCTGATGTTAAATTAAAAAAGAATATCAATACTATTGATAATGCTTTAGCTAAAATTCTACAACTTCGTGGAGTTTCCTTTAACTGGAAAAAAGATAACAGCCCAAGTGTTGGTTTAATCGCTCAAGAAGTAGAAACTGTTTTCCCAGAATTAGTTAGCGAATCCAACGGTATTAAATCAGTTCAATATGGTAACTTAGTCGCTCCTTTAATCGAAGCGGTTAAAGAACAACAGAAGGAAATTCAAAATCAACATCAAGAGATTCAAGATATGAAGACTCAAATTGAGGCATTAAAAAATAAGTAAAAAATATGTACAATCAAAAAAGTTGGATTGTTTTAACATCAGTTTTATCAATCTTTTTACTCTGCTCAGCAGCTCAAGCGATTCCAGATTTTCCTGGTGGCTTAAATGTGAGCTCGGGTAATGTTGGTATTGGTACCAATAATCCACAATCAAGATTGTTTATTAAAGGTAAAGCTTATTTTGATGGTTCAAATACTTACACAAATTATTCTTGGGCGGGCGGAGAACTTCAGACTAACAGCGTAGAAATCTTAGATAGAGTTGGTGGTTCTACTGGTGACGGTATTTATCCAACTTTAACTTTTCATGATTATGGTAATGGTGGCGCTCAATTTTCCATGGAAGGTTCCACTTCTATTTTGCATTTAGGTTCAGGGCAGAGTAATAGCGCCGGAACTTTAGCTGGCGCTGGTCAGTATTTTTCTAAATTAAAAATTTGGGGTGGATTAGATACTACAGGTTACATTAAAAGTAAAACTGGTTACGTTGATCGAAATTTAATGGACGCTAATAATTGGACTTTGGGTTCTGGTTCAATTGGCGATTTTGGTGAAAATGGTTCTGATGCAGAAAACCAAAGAGTTTGGGATGTTAATCCATATGGACAGCCATCGATTGTTTGGAAATCTGTTAATGATGCTCCAAGTAATGATGATGGCGGTTGGAATTATAATAATATTCCAGTTGATCCAAATAAAGCTTATCGTGTTTCTGTTTGGGTAAAAAAAGATAATACCAGCAGTGGTGTTGTCTATCTTGGTTGTTATGGCGGCAATACTTTAAATTTAAGTGGCACGCCAGATGGTAATCCTTATTTTCTATCTTTTGGTTCTGGTAACTTAGTTGCTGGTCGTTGGTATTTATTAGTTGGTTATATTCATGCTAATAATGACAGCAGCACTATTAGTTATTCGGCTGTTTATGATGGTTTAACTGGTAAAAAAATATTAACTGGTACTGATTGGAAAAATAATACTGGAACTACCCAAACTCAGCGTGTTTATAATTATTATGATACTAACGCTGGTTCCATACAGTGGTTCTGGGGGCCTCGTTTTGAAGAAATTAATGGTAATGAACCAAGTATTGAAGCTTTATTAGGAAATCCTCAAGGAGCAACTAGAAATAGTACTGCTTATTTTGGCGGTAGTGTTGGTGTTGGTACAATTTCTCCTAATGATACTTTCTCAATCGGTTCTTCTGGAAACGCGGCTCCAGCTGGCTCAACTGGCACTGGTCATAACTATACCTCAACTTATCTTAGTTCTGATAAATATGCTTTAGCTAACTATGGTTTAGTAGAAACTTTAGTCGCTAATGCTGGCAACTCTCTTTGGCAAGCTAAAGGTTCTTGGTTAGCTGGCTCATTAAGTGATGCTACTAGATTAATTGGTATTACCTCTCCAGATGGTGGTAGCAATTTCGCACTTGCTTATAAAAATGGACAAATGTATCCATATACCGATGGTTGGTTTTATCAAAATGAAGGTCAGTATCGTGTTTTAGACACCTCGGATCTTTCTTCTATGGGGGTAGCTTGGGGAAATATTACTGGCAGACCAGATTGGCTTAATGGTGGTAGTTATATTGCTGGAACTCCTACTAGTAATATGAATGATTGGCTAAATAGTGGTTTTTATCAAAATTACGCTGGTACAAATAATCCAACTGGTACTTGGTTTAACTTTATTAATGTTAGACACAGCAATCAAGGAAATTATCATGGTTTTCAAATGGGTATGAGCTATTATGATAATAATCTTTGGTACCGCAGTTATCAGGGTAGTGGTACATTCCAGCCTTGGGTTTACGCTATTAATTCTGGAAATATTGGTTCTCAGACAGTGGCCAATGCCACTAATGCTACTACGGCTGTTAATTCTGATACGGTTGATGGTGTTCATGCCACTTCTTTCTTTCAATATGCTGGATTTACTTTAGACGCTAATTGGATGGGTGCTAATCGTTCTGGTTTTACCTATTCTGTTGGTGCCCCTTGGACTGGTCCAGTAGTTAGATTTGATTCTAGCAATTACGATTTAGAACTAAATGGTAATTATGGTGATGGTACGGCTATTGGTTATAGAATTAAAAATGGAGATAATAATAATTGGAATTCTTGGTATAGATTGTATAGTGATACTTATCACCCATTGGCAGATAAAGTTTCTGGCATTGCTTCAAATCCAGATAATTCCCATCCTGGAACTGGTCTAAGACCATTCTATTCTTGGAATACTGGTCAAGCTAAAAATGCTTCAGCTGGTTATTCTAATGGTATTTCTATCGGTTCTCATCCTGGCGATCAAAGCTATGGTTTCCAAATCGTTCAGAATATGTGGGATGATAATTTATATTTTAGAAGATACAATGCTGGTTGGCAGGGATGGTATACTGTTGTCGCTCAAAATTCCAATGGTGACGCTTCTGTCTCTAATAATCTTGCAGTTACAAATAATATAGTTTCCAAAAATTTATATCCAGGTGTTACACAGCAAAATTTAGACCTTATCAAGGATCCTGGTTTGTATGAATATGATGGTGGTATTACGGGAACATCGCCAAACGGCAGTCCTAATTATAGAACTATTGAAATTGGTGCCGGTGGTAGATATTCTCAAATAGCCTTGCCTTGGAATTCTGATAATATGTATTTCAGAAGAAATACGGATGGAAGTTGGAGTGGCTGGAGAACAGTAGTTTCAGCAGATTCAGCTGGCAATTCCACAATTGGTGGTACTATGACTGCTACTGGTTTCATCTATAACTCTGATGTTAAATTAAAAAAGAATATCAATACTATTGATAATGCTTTAGCTAAAATTCTACAACTTCGTGGAGTTTCCTTTAACTGGAAAAAAGATAACAGCCCAAGCGTTGGTTTAATCGCTCAAGAAGTAGAAACTGTTTTCCCAGAATTAGTTAGCGAATCCAACGGTATTAAATCAGTTCAATATGGTAACTTAGTCGCTCCTTTAATCGAAGCGGTTAAAGAACAACAAAAGGAAATCGAAAGTTTAAATGGTCGCATTAAAATTTTGGAAGCTCAGAAATAGTGATTTGTCCTGGGTTCCTAAAAGTGCTATAATAAATTTTGTTCTTATAAATTTGTAAATAAAATTTTAATAAACGTTCTCTGTTTTTTATCTTTTAGAAAACTTGTTCGTTTATTCTTTTACCTTATGCGCAGAACATCATCCGGTCCAATTTTAATCGGGGCAGCATTGGTAATCATCTTGGCTATTTTCGGCTATTTTGGCTATCAGCTATACCAACAAAACAAAAAAATCGAAGCTATTAAAACTGCTGTTGTCAGTGACGGCAATAAAATTACCAGTGTGGTAAATTTTATTAACACAAGTATCGCAAATGCTCAACAACAAACTAAAAAATAATTATAAACGCCCAGTCAGACGAAAAATTACGTCTGATAGCGATTTAACTTTTAACACTATGAGAAGAGAAACTATTATCCCATTAGTTATCGGTCTATTAGTTGGTGCTTTAGTTGTAATTTTTGTTCAATTCAACAATCAATTAAATAGCAATGCTGTTATTTTAACTCAATTAGAACAGGCTACTGCTTCTAACACTAAGAATGTTACTGATGTTATTAACTTCATTAACAGTGCTCAAAAAGGTGCTGCTGGTACAACTGCTACTGAAACTCCAGCGACTACTCCTGCTCAATAATTAATAATTATTAAGCGCTCAAAAAGCCCCATTTATTAATAGTAAATGGGGCTTTTTTATTGGGCTTATAACTGGTATAATTAACTTATTATGACACTTATTGAAGCTAAAAATAGAATAGAAAAACTCAAAAAAGAAATTGATCTTCATCGCTATAATTATCACGTGCTTGACCAAGAAACTATTTCGGCGGCCGCTCTTGATAGTTTAAAGATGGAGCTATTTCGGATTGAAAATGAATATCCAGAACTCATTACTCCTGATTCGCCAACTCAAAGAGTAGCCGGAGAAGTAAATGTTCGTTTTAAAAAGGTCACTCACACTAGGCCAATGATTTCGCTTTATGATGCTTTTTCAGAAAATGATATGCTCGAGTGGGAAAATCGTAATCGTCGTTTTTTAAACCAATCTTTGATTGATAATTACTATTGTGAATTGAAATTAGATGGTTTAGCGGTTGCTCTTCATTATGAAAATGGTTTATTAATAACCGCCGCTACTCGTGGCGATGGTAAGGTTGGTGAAGACGTGACTAACAATGTGCGTACTATCTCTAGTATCCCTTTACGCTTGCGCGAACCATCAATTAAAGAATTAGTTAATATTGGTCTTAGTGAAGATAATGCTAAAACATTTTTAGGTATTTTACAAAATGGTGAACTTGAACTACGCGGAGAAGCCATTATGTCTAATGCTGTTTTTGATAAACTGAACAAAAAATATGAACAGGAGGGTCGTCCGCTGCTAGCTAACACTAGAAATGCCGTTGCTGGTTCACTAAGACAACTAGATTCTAAAGTAACCGCTGAACGAGAGTTAGAATTTTTTGCTTATGATTTACTGATTGCTGATTATAATCGTGGTGAGATTATTACTAGTCGAGCTAGTGCTGATAAACTGGCTAATTTATTGGGTTTTAAAACTGTCAAACAAAATCGTGTTTGTCATGGTTTAAAAGAAGTCTTTGATTTTTATAACATGGTTGGCAAGAAGAGAGAATCTTTGCCTTATATAATTGATGGTACCGTAGTTAAATTTGACGATTTAAAAATGTGGGAAGTTTTAGGAGTAGTTGGTAAGGCCCCTCGTTATATGATGGCTTATAAGTTTTCTGCTGAACAAGCGACAACTAAAATTTTAGATATTGTGTGGCAAGTTGGTCGCACTGGGGCGCTAACTCCAACGGCTATTTTAGAACCAGTTAGTGTTGCCGGAGCCACTATCTCTCGCTCAACTCTGCATAACTTTGATGAAATTGAACGTTTAAATTTGATGATTGGTGATACGGTAATTATTGAACGAGCTGGTGATGTTATTCCTAAAGTAATTGAAGTTTTAGTTTCCTTACGAGACGGCTCTGAGCAAAAAGTTTATCCGCCTAAAATTTGTCCACGTTGCGAAGGGGAAGTAGAACGAGTCGAAGGTGAGGTGGCTTTCCGTTGTGTTAATAAAAAATGTTTTGCTAAAACACTTCAACAATTAATTCATTTTGTTTCTAAAGATGCGGTAGATATTTCTGGTTTGGGTAAAAAGTTAGTAGAACAATTTATTTCTGAAGGTTTAATTAAAGATGCGGCCGATATTTATAGTTTAAAAAAATCAGATTTATTAATATTATAACGTTTTGCTGAAAAAAAAGCGGATAATGTAATCGAAGCAATTGCGACTCATAAATTAATTCCACTTAATCGTTTTATTTACGCTTTAGGTATTCGTCATGTCGGTCAAGAAAGCGCCCAGTTTCTCGCTGATAAGTTAGCTCTAGAAATTAAGACTACGGAAATTAGAGCTACTCAAGTGGCTGAATTTTTTGCCAAAACTGATTTAGAGAGTTGGCAAGAATTAGAAGACGTTGGCCCAGTGGTAGCTAAATCTTTATTTGAATTTTGGCGTGATGAACATAACTTACTTTTACTCAGTAAATTAGATGAATTAGATGTAAAAATATTATTAAGCCTTAAAGTTAGTGGTGGTGTTTTAGCTGATAAAACTTTTGTTTTAACCGGCACTTTAGAATCTTTATCACGTGGTGAGGCCAAGAAAAAGATTATGGCTTTAGGTGGTAAGGTAAAAGATAGTGTCGTTCGTGAAACTGATTATGTAGTTGTTGGTAGTGATCCTGGTAGTAAATTGGCTCAAGCTCAAAAATTAGGTGTTAAAGTCTTAGATGAAAATAACTTTTTGAAATTAATTTCATAAAAATATGGCGACTAAAATTAAACAAATTTTCGCTCACGAAATTATCGACAGTCGTGGTTGGCCAACAATTGAGGCTACTATCGTTTTAGATAATGGTTTAAGTGCTAGTGCGAGTGTTCCTACCGGTTCTTCGCTTCGTAACTTTGAAGCTTTAGAAAAAAGAGATGCTGATACTGCTCGTTATTTTGGACAAGGGGTTAAATTAGCTATTAAAAATATTGAAGATAAAATTGCTCCAGCCATAATCGGTTTATCACCGCTTAAACAATCAGAGATTGATAAAATCATGATTAATTTAGACGGTACTAGTGATAAACAACAGTTAGGGGCTAATGCTATCTTAGCCGTTTCTTTAGCTGTAGCTCGAGTTGCCGCTTTAGCTTCTAAAAAACCACTTTACGAATATTTAAATGAGGCTTTTTTTGATAAGACTAAGATGTTGATACCATCACCAATTTTAACAATGTTTAATGGCGGTTGCCATGGTGATACCAATTTAGATTTTCAAGAATATTTATTAGTTTTAAATAATCAGGCTAATCGTTTTTCAAAAGAGGCTCAACCTTTTGCCGAAATGTTACGAGCTGGTACCGAGATTTATCATTCCTTGGGAGAGTTATTAAATGAATCTGGCTATGACACTGACACTGGTGCTGAAGGTGGTTATGCTCCTGATATGGATTCCAGTATTCAGGCTTTAGAATTAATTATGGCGGCTACTATTGCGGCTGGTTATGATACTAAACAGGAAGCTAGACTAGGTATTGATGTTGGTTCATCTGCTCTTTATGATGAACTAGAAAAACAGTATATTTTTTCTTTAGATAGTAATCATTTCTCGAGCTCTAGTTTAATCGGTTTGTATAATGAATGGTTGCGTCGCTTTCCTTTAGTTTATTTAGAAGACCCCGTTGCCCCTGACGATCAAGTTGCTTGGCAACAAATTTCTGAAGAACTTAGTAATAAGCTTCTTTTGGCTGGAGACGATGTCTTTGCAAGCAATGCTACACGCCTTAGACCGGCCCTAAAAGACGGTTTAGCTAATACGGTAGTCATTATTCCCGGACAAGTAGGAACGTTGACAGAAAGCATAGAATGCCTTAAATTAGCCAGACGACATAACTATAAGATTGTAGTCAGTTCTCGTCGCGGTGAAACCAATGATGATTTTATTGCCGATTTAGCTGTGGCCTCGGCCGCTGATTATTTTAAGGGTGGTGCTCCAGTTCGTGGGGAACGCCTAGCTAAATGGAATCGACTGCTTATTTTAGAAAATATACTTTATGGACATAAGTAATGAAGACAATCCAGACCTTATACCAAGCAACACTGTCGTTCCTCGACCAGTAGTTTTAGTGTTGCTTGATTCTTGGGGAATCGCCCCAAAGCACCCTGGTAATGTTTTTGCTAATCTAAAACTCAAGACATTTTCCAGTTTAGTTAAAAATTATCCTTTAGCTCTTTTAAGTGCTGAGTCCAAAACTGTTAAAGAACGTTACCAAATTTTAGGAGCTTCTGGTTTGCTATCTAAATTAATTTCAGAAGCTGGTTTATCACAACTTAATTTAAGTGAAAGTGAAAAACTCTTAGCCTCTTGGCATCATTTTAATGGGGAACGAGATTCTTTACTGGCTAAAGAATCCTTGAAAGTTATTTCCTCAAAAACTGGTTTACGTTCTGAAAGTCCTGAACAGGTTTTACCAGAGATTATTAAAATTGCTTTAACTGATATTAAAAAAGGCCTTCATGATTTTTTGGTTATTAGTTTGTCTAATCTAGATTTAGTTTCCGAAAGTGGTGATTTAGAAGCCGCCAAATTAGCCGCTAAATTATTAGATAAAAATTTAGGTCGTTTAGCAGATGCTATTTTGAAACAGCATGGTGTCTTAATTGTAACAGCCGCTTATGGTCATGCTGAATCAATGATTAATATGGCTACTGAGTTGCCAGAGAATGGTATTACTAATAATCCGGTACCATTTATTATTGTTAGTCAGAATTACCAGGGAAGAACAATTGGTTTACCGGATACATTAGATGATGATTTAAGTCTAGTGGAATCAGTTGGTAATTTAGAAAACGTTACTCCGACAATTTTAAAAATTTTAAATATTCCTCTACCTGATGATATGGCAAGTAAGAGTCTTCTATAGTTAAAAAACCTTGTTTAAAAACAA
>Ga0302205_10000330_pt1 | contig 20711 bp, 9 predicted proteins | sample II_Fen_E1_3_FD_194582 | JGI IMG/M metagenome (GOLD analysis project Ga0302205, IMG submission 194582) | Peat permafrost microbial communities from Stordalen Mire near Abisko, Sweden - II_Fen_E1_3 | ecosystem: Environmental > Terrestrial > Soil > Wetlands > Permafrost | place: Sweden: Abisko...
TCCAATCAAAACGTGTGGAGAAATAATCACCTTCCAGATAATTACCGCCGGGGAATCGTAAAAAAGATGGTTTCATGTCGGCCAGTAACTTCATTATATCTGGTCGGTTTCCATTAGAAGTATTATTGTATGTTGGTGGAAATAGAGATACCAAACTGAACCAGTATTTACCGGCATCAGTTGTTGAAATCACAAAACGGGTATTTGCAGTTGGGGCTACATCTGCTGCCGTAGTAAGTGTAAGTTGATATTGTTGCCACTCACTTCCAATAACTTTGCTTTGTGTTTTGGCATAAACAGTTTTCCCATCAATACTTTCAATGCTGAGCGTCAATGGAGAAGATGTGTTTGATTTAGCGTAAAAAGAAGCGGTATACGTAGTTTTTGGACGAACCGGAATACCCCAATAACCGTCGTTTGCAACACCAATTCTTGAACCTGCATTTTGAGCGTCTAATTGTAGTGAAACTGAAAGAACATCGTTCACCGGATTTTGTCTATCCAGCAAAATCTTTCCTTTTGCATCACCGTCTTGTACCAATGCCCAATGTTCAGGGTTCATTGGATTATCTTTAAATGAACGGTTGCGAATTAATTCGGCGTAAAGGCCACCGTCGTACGAAAAATTAATTTCTTCGGTCATCAATCCATAAAGTTTCGTTGGAACAGCGAAACCCGGTTGATCAAGTTTGAGTGTAACAGTTGGCAATTGAGCATTTGCAGTCGTACCGAGCAGCAACATTCCCCAAAAAGCAACCGGAAAAAGTTTGTGTAGTTTCATTTTATGTAGTTTATGAAGTTTCTAGTATTATATGCAACCATTTATTTGAACAATACCTGTGCAAAATTAAAGATATTATTTCTCCAAACCGGCCAGCTATGCCCTCCGGGATATTCGCTGTAAGCGTATTTAATATTCATCTCATCCAGTTTCGAACGCATAATCTGACAATTTTGCCAGGCAATATCTTCCTTACCTCCCTGAGAAATCCATAATTGTTTCAGATTGGTATTGATCTTATCGGCATTGTTTTTCCAGTATTCGTACTGCGGATCGGTAAGTTCTTTTTGGCTGGCAAACCAACCTGAACTGAATACTCCCAGGTACGAAAACATGTCGGTATTTCTCATACCTGCATAAAGCGTTTGGATTCCACCCATCGACAAGCCGGCAAGCGCACGATATTGTGTTTCTGCTTTTACCCTGTAATTTTTTTCTACAAATGGAATAATGCTTTGCTTCAACTCTTTTTCAAACACTTTCAACGATTCTTCGCCGAAACCATTCAATGGAAAATTCCCGTCGACCATAATTACAATCATAGGAACTGCCTTTTTTGCGGCAATCAGATTGTCGAGAATCAAATCTGTTTTACCTTGAGTAGCCCATCCACGTTGATCTTCACCGCCACCATGCATAATGTATAATACCGGATATTTTTCTGTTGGATTCTGATCGTATCCCGAAGGAGTGTACATGTAAAAATTACGCCATGAATTTGTTACATTTGAATAATAACGTTTTATTCGAATATCACCATGAGGAACATTCTTTTCTTCGTAATAACTATCTCCTTTGAAAGGCACTTCAAAACCGCTCGCCATACGCCCCATACCATAGAAAGCTTCACTAGCAGGATCAGCTACAGATACGCCATCAATAATCAAAGAATAATAATGAATACCTTCACTTAACGAATCGGTAGTTGCTTCCCAAATGCCTTCATTATTTTTTACCATATCATATTTTTTACCCAGATCTAGTTGTACCTTTTGAGCTTCAGGTGCTTTAATCTTGAAGACAGCACGACCGTCGGGTAAAATTTGTGGATATCTGGCTGACCGTACATTTGTTTCAGCCGGTCGACCGACGTTACTGATTTTATCAAATGATGTCACATCAACCGGTTTAAAGATCAGTTGAGAATACATATAAAGGCTGTTCTTCCATACTTTAAAATCATGATAACCATGATCTACGTAAAAAATATGAGGAACTCCATTGACTTTCATATAATCGTGAGTCCGCTTGCTGAAACTCATCAAGCCATCTTTATCACCACATGAAATCCAAAGCAGCTTCAGTTTAGCTTTGGCTTCTTGCGGTTTTGGCATCAATTCCTGAGGCAGTTTGGTATTAGGAGCCGATGAAAATCCGCCAACCCATGCAAATTTATCAAGATTTCCAAGACCAAAGTTCAACGACTGCCCTCCACCCATCGATAAACCGGCAATGGCCCGGTGTTCGCTATCTTTGATTACAGGATAAGTCTTTTCAACATAAGGAATCAGGTCTTTAAGCAAGTCTTGTTCAAAAGTAGCAAAAGCAGCTGCTTTGCCATACACATCACCGGTAGCACGATCATCTTTCATCGCGCGTCCGTTAGGCAATACTACAATCATAGGTTCAACTTTCTTCTCAGCGTAAAGGTTGTCGAGAATAACCTGAGGTTGTCCCTGATTGAACCATTCTTTTTCGTCGCCACCAATACCGTGCAACAAATAAAGAACAGGGTACTTTTTATTTTTTGAATATCCGGGAGGTGTATATATGAGTGCTCTCCGCTTTACTCCCACCGTTTTAGAATTGTACGTAATTGTATCTATTTTTCCATGAGGAATACCTTCCCGTACAATGTCGAAACCAAGTGGTGCCGGTGTCACCACATTTTGCGAACTGGCATTATAGCTAAACGCTATAAATGCCAATAAAAAGAGAGTTAACTGTTTCATGATATTCAGAATTTATAAGATTATGATTTATTTGTTACTAAATTTGGAATCTGCCATCCATTTAAATAATGGATCCATCCAACCTGGATGACCAAACACAAAACCGTGTCCGCCTTTCGGATAAATATGCATTTCTACTGACACATTGTGATGACGTAAAGATTCGAAATAGTTGATAGAATTATCTACATCAACCGTTTTATCATCGGCAGCATGTGTTATATATGCAGGAGGCGTAGTTTCATCAACCTGCAATTCATTTGAGTATAAATCTACAATTTCTTTAGCCGGATTGTTCCCCAATAACTGATCCCTTGACCCGGCATGTGTCAATTTCTCTTGCATACTTATTACAGGATATACCAGAATTTGAAAATCGGGGCGTAAGCTCGTATTATTACCGTTTTCGATTAATGCACTTTTAAAATGAGTAGCTTCAGTAGATGCTAAATGACCTCCGGCCGAAAAACCCATAATTCCAATTTTATTCGGTTCAATTCCCCATTTGGATGCATTCTCTCTTACCACCTTAATGGCTTGCTGAGCATCTTGCAAAGGACCTGTTTTTTTATCGGCCATGGTTAAATCATCAGGAATACGATATTTAAGCACAAATGCAGCGATACCATTTTTTGCGAATTCTTTAGCTGTTGAGATACCCTCTCCCTGGTATACAATTACACTATAACCTCCACCTGGACAAATTACGACTGCAGCCCCTGTAGCTTTGTCTTTAGCCGGAAGATATATTTCGAGCGTTGGCTTTGTCACATTTCTAAACATACCTGAAGTAAAAGATTCCTTTAGGTAAGATTTTTTGAAATTAGGAATTTCGCCCGGATACAAGTTAATTATCTCCTGTGCTAAAATGGTAGCAGGGAACATTAATATGAGTAAGACAACGATTTTAAAAGCTTTCATTGGGGCTAAACTATAGTTTTATCAAGAAAAATGCTTTAAAATTGGCTCATCAATTTTAGCCATATAAAGCCATTCTGACATTGAATCTGAAGGTTCGGAATAAAACCACTTAATGGTCAATCTTCTACACACGTTTATCAAATCAACAAAAGTTTTATATACAGCAACATACTTACCCTTATTGACTGCACAAATATACAATTTAAACATAATTAAAGAGGAACTATTTACAAAAAAATCGTGGAAAAACTCGTTAGTGACTTTTAGGGGTAATTATTTGATAATTCCCACTTAAGTGCATAAGACTAAACAAATACAATAAGCCATCATAATATGGATCAAAATATCCATCTTCGTAAGGTTCCAGTTTGGCATTCCACAAAGCGTCTACAAACTTTCGACTTTGAATTTGTGTACCAATCATTGAAGTTGTCGCAGCAGTTGAGACCAGCCCTAAAGAATGACGCAATTTTTTAAAACCTCCAGCCTGAAGAATAAAATCGGGACGACTTCCATCTACATTAAACTGATCTTCAAACGTATCAATTCCTTTGCTCAGCAAGAAGTTTTGAATCTTACTACAATAATCCTGCTGCCATTCTTTATCTTTTCCGAACCAGACATAATCCATAGCAATGTTCATGGGAACGCGCCAGGAATCGTATCTGAAAGCAGCAGGCATCCAACGATTTGAACGGGGCTTACCATTAAATTCAGTATAATCAGCATTGAGGCCTGTTACTGGATCACATGCTCTTCGAAGGTATTTCCTGGCAGAATCAGCGCAGTCGCGATAAAATTGCTCTCTACCATCTTTAGCATACTCAGCCCATATTTCGAAAAAAGCGGGCAAATTATAAGAAGGATCTGTCCAGTTATATCCGTAGTTATCTGGAGTAAAGGTAATCAGTTTATGCTCTACATTTATCAGGTTGCGAACTCCTCCCGTACCATCTTTACTCCACATGGCATCAAGGATCTTTCTGGCTTCGGCATAATAATTAATACCTATATTATTACCCCAACGGTTAGATGCAAACAAAAGGTCGGTAATGAAATAAAGTTCACCATCTGAAGCAGAGCCTTCTGAATTATGTTTCAACGAGATGGGTTCCACACTCCATGCAAAATAAGAATCTCTTGCCCCACCATGATGTTGCAAATACTTATTTGTCCACCTCCAGATTCTATCAAAAACATCTTTTTTATTAAGCTGAACAGCCACCATCAAACCATAAGATAATCCTTCTGTACGAGCATCTTTATTCTTAATATCAGAAACATAACCCATCGAATCTCCGACCTCGAAATAAACCTTATTCGGCCCTTCAAAAAGATCATAATAGGCTTTTGCTACTTTTTTATCAATATCACTTTTCTTATAACCATATTCAAGAAACACATTTCTATATTTTCCTGAATTAAAGGCACCAATACTTTCTTGTTTATCTTGAACAACCTTACTTTTTGCTGAAAGATAAAAACAAGAAAGAAAAGTACATCCAATAAGAAAAATATATTTGTCTAATCGAATAATCTGAATTAAATATTTGATAGTGTTTTTCATTTGAAACGATTAAATTTAAGGATGTAATATGATCTAAAAAACGAACATGTAATAGTGCTATATATGGACTACTAAAAATAGAAAAGGTTTAATGCATGGCTATTTAGCCTAGCTTTAAAAAGTTTATTTAAAACAAATAAAAAAGACAATTTTCCTCTATATATTATAAGAGGAAAATTGTCTTTTTTGCATACTAATAATCAAGTCTTTAAGTCAGCAACGAATTGCCAACTTAAAGACTCAATCAGATATTTTATAGTTCAAACAAAATCTCCTTGTAGGATTAAGCAAAATTACATCTGTAAAATCACTAAAAATTACAACTTATTTTTTAGATACAGTATAGTATTCAGGGGCAACAGCTCTATCACGAACTACCAAGGTATCTTTGGTAGAATATGTTAGACTTAAGTTCTTAAAATTGACACTATAATCTAGATAAAGTCCATCTCGATCATAACCTCCAAAACTATTTTTTTCTCCTTTTGATACAAATTTTCCAGTACCCGAAATATCAAAACTAGTTGAATTACTACTAACTGTACAAGTACCATCGCTGGCAAAAGTCAAAACTAAAGTATATGGGACATCTTTTTTTGAACTATCCTTTATTGATAAAGGCAATGTACATGAGCTCAACGAAGTAGTCGTTAATTTCACAACATCATTATTTTCAACATATGTTGTATGACGAACAGCCGTACTTGTGACTCCAGAAGTATTATTTTTAATTTGATCTGTTCCTCTTCTTAAATAATTTGAACTCCAACTATTAACATACTTAACAACATAAAGAACATAATCTTTAGGCACTGTGCTCCAGTCTGAAGAAACGTTACGATTGGGGCTGGTAACCGATGCCTTACCCTGAAGAATGGAATCTGCATTTTGCACACTTGTCATCAACAGCGGAATGGCATATGTATTTACCAGTGATAAAGGGTCTGCAAAGAAAGCGTCGGTCAATTGTACCTCTACTCCCCCAAGAATACTCCCGGAAGGAATCGTAATCTGGTTGGAAGCTAATGTATAATAATTAGACGGCATTGGAATAACTTTAGCACCGCTTGTAGCTTGACTTGCAAAATAGATGCCATCACAAAGAGTGTTATCCACATTAAAATTAATTACAACATTCTTTTTATTATCTCGCGTACCTCCCATTGTAGCATTGATAATTACTTTGTGCAAATTGTCGTTGGAATTATCCACAAACAAATCCTCGCCAAGTTCAACTGTTCGCGCCGGATATTGATTTGCAAAATAGACAGTTTGATAGTCGAAATCAGGATAATTAATTTCTGCATTATGGCACGAGGTCAACGCAAAAACAGCAATGACCAATCCTATAAATAATTTATTCATTTTCATATCTTATTAATAATTTAAGAATTAATTCAATTATTACTACCAACCTTTATTCTGAAGCAAATTGCTATATTTTAATATTTCAGAATATGGAATCGGTCCGTAATACATATAATCTTGATAAGAACGAGCTTCAACATCGAAAGGATTTGTAATGCTCAAACTAACATCAAGGCCACGAGCAGTCTCGGTTAAAGTTGTTTTCCAACGGCGCAGATCCCAGAAACGGAAACTTTCGAAACATAATTCAAGTCGACGTTCATTACGAATCAATTCCCGCATCTTGTCTTTACCAGCAGTAGCACATTCATCCAAATAGGGATCAGTTATAATGCCAAGAGCTCTTTTTCGAATAGCTTTGATAACATCATAAGCAGAATAAGCATGACTACCCGTCCCTGTAGGTCCCCAAGCCTCGTTAGCAGCTTCGGCATAATTAAGATAAAACTCAGTATAACGAAGACGTGGAGTGTAATGCGTTTTCTTAGTAGTACCAGTCGAACTACAGTTGACATCCATACGCAAACGTTTTTTCATATAGTATCCTGTCCGCGTAGAAGAGGTAGTTATATTAATTCCATCATTAGTTCCAGAAATACTACCGGTATAAATCTTCGTATTCGAAACTCCTTCCGCTGCACCATTATAAATAACATACTTAGCTAACCTCGGATCTCTTGAAGTAAAGGGATTCGAAGAATTATAACCACTTTTGGTAGCATCGGAATAATTGATGGGGTAGCCATTAGCCATTGGGAAAGCATTCACCAGATTCTGAGTAGGATTCATATACCCTGTACCGTTTAGCGTTGGTGGAAAATTTGCTATTTCTTGGTCATAGCTACCCGTACTAAGATTATCTCTCCATATTATTTCTGGGGGATTGACAGCATTGCTCAATGCATCAATCTCTGTAGTGTTAGCGTAGTAAGTACCACCATTCGCAACTAATCCGCTGACTCCTCCTTTATAGTCAATTACAGCAGCAGCATAATCAGCAGCATTTGCCCAAGTGGTAGTATTGGAAGCATCCTGAAAAGCAGGACTTGCGGCCAATAAAGCGACCCTTGAACGGAATGACTTTGCATACAATCCGTTGAATAACTGGCTTGCATATTGACCCATTACACGGTTATAGGTAGCTACTGTACTTGTAAGAGACATAAACCGGGTAGGTATCTGACTGGCAGCAGTTATATCAATATATTCCAAAGGTAAATGATATTCTGCACTATCCAAATCCTGATATATCTGTTTCAGGCAATCTTGAAAAGTTGCCCGAGGTAGATTGAAATCAGACTGAGCATCCAGATATTTTGTCATTATAGGCACTCCCATCAGTTTTCCGTCTTTCGTAAATCCGGCATGATTCCGTAACAGATAGTACATAAATAAAGCGCGCATTCCATAAGCCTCACCCTTCATTCTCATATTAAATAAGTTAGCAGCTTCCTTATCGATTGCCCAATTAACTTTATCTGCATTTTCAAGAAACAAATTGAGATACTGAATGGATGTGTATGCATTAGACCATTGGTTGAGAGGGTTATTATTAGAAGCCCAAGTACCTGTTGCCATCAGCAAAAAACTATTGGTTTTCTGATTAGTCACAGCATCATCCGTAGCATAGTCACTGTTATCATAATAAGTAGGAATGTTTCGATAAGACGTAGTAAGAAACCCTTGTGCATACGCTGGATCTGTATACATTTGATTTATGGTCTTAAGATTTTCCTGAGCTGGAGTGAAAAGATCATCACAACTTGAAAGCAGAAGAACACTTATCAAAATAAATATTATACTCTTTTTCATATTTTATACTTAATTTAATTGTTCATTAAAAGGAAGCCTTAAGCCCAAAATTGAATAAACGGCACTGAGGAGCAGTTCCTATATTTGTTTCCATCAATTTACGTTCCTTTGCTATAGTAAGCAGACTTTCTCCACTTACATATAAGCTCAAAGCGTGAACGAACATATTATTGAAAATTCTCTTTGGAAAATCATATGTCAACTGTACTCTTGACAGATCAAAACGATCGGTCTTATACATCCAGAAAGTAGAATTAGTATAATTGTTTGTATTGCTGGTTGTACTTAAACGAGGATAAGTGGCAGTACTCGCTGTAGCAGCAGTCCAGCGTCCCCATACTACATCGGAATATTTAGCATCGCCATATACCCAATAGTAAGAACTATTTTTGTAAGCTATAGCTCCTGTATTCCCTGTGCCCATAGCAAAGAAAGTAAAATTCTGCCACTTCAACGTAAAATTCAAACCAAACGTAAACGGAGCAGTGCCAGATCCGCTATGACCCAGATTAACCTGATCTTGTGAATTCACAACACCATCGCCATTTACGTCTTTATATTTCAAGTCACCCGGTTGTACAGAACCTAATGATTTTTGCGAAGCATGACTATTGATATCCGCCTGATCCTTAAAGAATCCTTCACAAATATACCCCCAAGAGGCATCCAAGGGTTGACCTGCACGATTTTGATAAGCATCTGCATAAATCTCATCTCTGCGAACGGCTTTAGAAGAATAATACATCCCTGAAAAACCCAGCGTGCAATCAACCTTTCCTATTTTTTTATTCAGATTCAAAGTATAATCAAAACCTGTACGCCTGTCGTTATTGTAGTTCAGATAAGGCAGAAAATCGCCAAAATAAGATGGATAGATCGTACTAGCACCTTGAGTCAGCAAACCATTTGTATTTTGAGAAAAAAAGTTTGCATTCAATGTAATCAGGTTGTTGAGCAAAGAAGTTTCCAGTCCCACACGGTATTCTTTTCTTTGAATATATGTCAAATCAGGATTGGATCCTTGTTTCGAAAGAGTTGTCCATCCTCCGGCAGAACCATCGTGCCACTGATACCATCCTCCTTGATATTTATAAGATCCTTGATACATATAATAATCAGAAATATCTAAATCCTGATGCAAATTTGCATAAGAAGCTGTCAGTTTCAAATTATCAACAAAAGAAACATTGTTTTTGAAAAAATTCTCATCAGCAATATTCCAACCTAAAGTTACAGTAGGAGAGAACGCATTACGTTTTCCTTCCGGTAATTTGGCCGAATGGATTTCAGCTGCTGAAAAATCTAAATAATATTTATGAAGATAGTTGTAGCCAGCCTGCAAACCAAGATTTACATTACTGGTCTTGTGATAAACACTACTGGAAGAATTAGGATCGTTGGAGTTTTGTATTTGATAACCCCATCCGATCAAAGCTCCTGTTACATTATGATCCTTTGCAAAAGTACGCTTATAATTGAACTGAGAGCTGAAAGTCATAGTTTGAGCCAAAGAGGAAGTTCCTACTATTTCATTAGTTAGATGTGTATCTGCGCCATAGGTTGCTAAAGCTGTAATCACATCCTGCCCATTTACAGTTGACCAAGTAGGTTGGTAAGTAGTATAACCTACTTTCCAATACTCGGCATAAGAATCAGCATAATCAACAGCAAAAACGGCCTTAAATGATAGTCCATCTGTTATCATTCCCAAGTCAGCAGCCAACTTTGCATCGAACATAAACGTACGATTCTTATTTTTACTGTAGCCTGATGCAAGCATATTTGCTATATCGTTGCTTTGGTAAGCAGATGTACCTCCTAAAAGGTACTTTCCATCTATCAAATTGTTACTGTTAGCTGCGAGTGTTTGAAGCGAACTGTTTGTAGCGTCGAGCATACTGATTGGTACCAACGTAGAAAACGTGTTGGGCCGCAGTGTGGAAGTCGCTCCCCAATAATTACCTCTTCCGGCGTAACTATTGTAAATCGAAACATTTGCGTCTGTTGATGCTATTAACCATTTGGTTATGTTCACATCCACATTGGTTCTCATATAAAACTTGTAATCATTATTCTTCTTCTGAGATCCATAATTCACTAAGCTATTGTTGTAGGACATTCCGAAGTTTGCATAATAACGGGCATTATTATTTCCTTCCATAACCTCTCCTGTTGCATCAGTCTTATTGTATGCATCATTTAAGTAATCAGAACTTAAAAGATTAAGATCGGGATAGCGATATTTATTTGTGCCTGCAGCAGTATTAGTTATATCACTCTGACTATATTTCTGAGAAAGTCCATCATTCGTACAAGCTTCATTGTAAAGGGTCATATAATCAGCCGAGTTCAAGTACTTCGGATAACTCTTTGGTACATAAAATCCTGTATTAGCACGTATGTTTATGCTTAGTGGTTGGACCTTTCCTCTTTTTGTCGTAATGAGTATAACCCCCTTAGCAGCCCTACTCCCATAAAGCACAACAGCACTGGCATCTTTCAATACAGTAACAGATTCTACCTCCGAAGAACGGATGGTCGATGCATCACGCGGAATACCATCTACAAGTACCAAAGCCGATTGTCCCCAAACATTCCCGTTATATCCCCCAATAAAACTCTGAAGTCCATCAAGGCTATAAGTGGAATAATCTTTATTCATCAAATCAGACACATTGACCGTAGATACAGCACCCAACACATCTTTTTTGGCAACCGTTCCGAAAGCCACATTTACAAGGCTATCTTTTCTTTCTTGTGCTTTTGTACCTGCTAAATTCAGCAAGAACATGACAAGAAAAAAACAGTAGATATTTATTTTTATTTTCATATTAACAATAATTTTATTTCTTATTAACTACTGACAAAATTTGTTTTCTAACAATTTAAGATAGTTTACTTCATTACCATCCAGGATTCTGATAAAACCCTGCATACAGGCTCACATCAGCTTTTAGGAAAGGAAGCCAATAGTGTCTCGAGACAAATTGTCTTTCAAGCAAAACTCCTTCTGTAAGATTCAATACATGACCATTTTGCGGATTTGCATATAATACTGCGTTTGTGACATCATTGGCACGGGTAAAATAGACAGTCTTCTTATACGTGTAAGGCCTTTCTGTTAAAAGTAACCATCGACGCAAATCTGTAAATCGATGACCTTCAAATGCTAATTCGACTGCACGTTCGCGACGCAGTTCACTCATAAAAGCATCGGTACTACCTAGAAACTTGTCAGCTACATGACCTACACCTGCTCTGTCGCGGATTTTATTCACAGCATCCACCGCAGAAAGAGTATAAGTTCCGGCCTTACTCTGGGGTGAACCATAACCTTCGGCTGTTGCTTCGGCGTACATCAAATATACATCTGCCAAACGCATAAGACTTAATACAACAACCATGTTATCCCTATAACCATCCCAATCATTAAGATATTGTGAAGTAAACTTTTTTTCCATATATCCCGTAACAGCAGCCTTGTTTGGATTAGAAGTAACCCTGTACCAACCTTTCCTACCAGTCTGATTTGCCCACAAGCTTGCATGAAGTACACTATCCGATTGTGAAGCAACGCTACATGTTGTGCCGTCGTATACTATATCGGTATAGAAACGTGGATCTCTGTTTTTCCACGGATATTCAGGATCATACCCCGAAGCAACATCTTTCACTGTAGCATCGGTAATAGGAAGTCCATTAGCCATCCCATAATAATCCACATAATTAGCTGTAGGATAAACTTTTAAACCAGAACTAAGCAAACATGGAGGCCGGTAGTCATTTACCTGATTCCATCTCCAGCGAGAGCCCGAATTTACCAGACTTTCCATAAAAATGGCTTCTCTGTACACATGGCCATTTACTGTTGCAAATCCGGGTATTCTGCCGCTCGCATTATATGTATAGAATATTTGTGAATAAGCTGAAAATGGAACTAGTTCATAGCGCGATGTCGATTCACAAAGAGTTAAAGCCTGAGCAAAAGCGTCAGCGGCTTTTTTGCAGTAATCAGTATTGTAAGTTTTACTACCATTAGTTGCATAATTCATCAAAGGACTACCTGCCCAAAGATAATTTTTACCCAAGTAACCCAACGCCATAATTTTGTTAATACGCAGATTATTATTACCTTTTGTAGTAGCACCTGCCGTCGTAGCATCCCAATCCACTGGAAGCAAATCGGCTGCTTTCTGGAAATCTAAAGCTGCTTTATCGGCAGTAGCTTGATATGACAGTCGTGGAATATCGAAAACCGCATCAGAAGGTATAAGATAATCAACATAAGGAAGACCTCCCCAAAATTGCATTAACATAAAGTGATAAAATCCTCTAAAGAAATACAACTGCCCTGCAATTAAATTTTTCTCTTCATCCGTAGCATTGGTCAACTTGTCTAAGTTGGCGATTCCTAAATTGGCCTTACGTATAGCCTGCCAACATAATCCATATAAGTGCCCTTTATCTCCAGTCACAGAGGTAGCACCATTATTATCTGAAGAGGAAATATTTCCGCCAGTACTTAACCAGTTATACAAAACTACATTCCAATCCCAATAATTACCATTATCTATAGAATTTGCCATTATTCGACTATCAGTTTCCCAAAGTTCATCTTCACCCCAATTCCAGTTGTTATGTTGTTGACCGGTTATCAAAGGAAGTCCTGTGTACAATTCTTCCGTAAAACCTTGGAAATTTGCAAAATTCTTATAGGCATCACTAGCACTAATTACACTTTGAGGAGCTTGATTCAAATAATCTTTACAAGAATCCAACCCTAAAATACCCAACACAAAAGCCAAGGATATCAATATCTTACTAAAATATTTTTTCATATTTTTTAATTAATTATAAGGTTATGTCAAGACCAAGATTAATACGTTTTACAGTAGGATATGCTCCCCCCGAAGAGTCACCATTAGTTTGAAAATTAGACTCACGGTCATCCGGCATTCTAGTCCACAACCATAAGTTGTCTCCATTCAAATAAAGTTTAAATGCACTTACTCCTAAACTCTTCACAAACTTACCATTGAAAGTATAGGCCACTTCTGCATTCTTCAAGCGTATATAAGAACCGTCGTATAGATAGCGAGTGCCTGAAGCATCAGAACCCACCACAGTACTCCACCGAGGAGCCGGAAGTGTACCACTCCCTGTTTTCGACCAATAAGCACCTTCTACATAAGCAACATCTGAGCTTGCCTGAAAGGTAGGAAACGAAACTTCACGAGTTACATTATTCACCCCATAGAACTGAACGAAACAACTGAAACCTTTGAATTCAAATCCCAAAGAAAGATTATATGTGTTCTGTGGGGTGCTTGAATATTGATATGGAGCCTTATCGTTTGCATCAATAATGCCATCACCATTATAGTCGATGATATTATAGTCCCCGGCAAGTTTCACCGCATTACCGGTAGTTCGTGCCGTACTTCCATACACATCATCCCAAGTAGAGAGGTTTTTTCCGCTGCTAAGATATGCCGTAGTCTGGTTAATGGCATATCCGGCTTTTTTTAGGTACGAAGCTAACAATTGGGCATCATCTGCAAATATAATTTTATTAACAGCATGTGTCATACTACCTTGTCCCCACACATATATACCGTTATTAAACTTATGGCTCGATTTCAAAGTCAATTCAAAACCATGTGCTTTTACCTCACCCAGATTAGCAGTCGGAGCCGTTGCACCAAAATAAGAAGGAACTGCTCGTGAACTACCAGAGATCAAAATATCAGTACGATGGTCGGTATATATATCTACAGAACCCGACAAAAGCCCTCCCAAGAAAGCAAAATCAGCACCGAAATTTTTCTTTTCTGTTGTTTCCCAGGAAACGTTCCCGTTTCCAATAGAACTTACCCGATAATCTTTATAAGGAGAACTGGAGGGTGTATCTCCCGTCGTAGTAGTTCCACCATAAGACCATTGATCCTGATAAAGCCAACGAGAAGTACCAGTTACATTATCATCTCCTACCCGACCCCAAGATCCCCGTAATTTCAACATATCAATAAACTTGAGTCCGGTCATAAATTTTTCTTCGGTTATCATCCATCCTCCTGAAAGGGATGGAAAGAAAGCAAAACGGTTATTTGAACCAAACTTTTCGGAACCATTATAAGCACCGTTAAACTCGAAAAAATACTTTGATGCATAATCATACGTGGTACGAAAAACCCAGTCTTCACGATAATGATTGAACTCACTACCTGTAGCACTCTGATCACGATTAAAACTACCCATAGCTGTTACATTATGCATTCCAAACTTGTTAGCATAGTTTACTTGCACCGCATAATTCTGATGACGGAAAGTTGCTGTTGTATCTATTGATCCTGCCGTACTACTCCAACGAACTCCATCACTGTAATCCAAGCGCGTACCTGTATTCATAACTTGTTCATATGTAACAGATCCATCTGCGGGATTAATCCATTTACGCTGAACACTATTATTTTGATCGTTAATTCCGCGTTTGGTTTCCTTAAATGAATTATCCATAGAGTAGGTTACCTTAGCTTCCAATCCCTTTGTAATCACATCCAGATTCTGCTTAAGAACAAAATCAGTATTTAACTGAGTAGTCGTTCTCTTCTCAATTCCCGATGTAGCCAAAATTGAAACAGAATTAGGTTGATCTTGAATTCTAGGTGCATAATACCCAAACGTACCATCGGAATAAACAGGCCGCATAGCATCAGGAGCAGTACGGTAAGCTGAAGCCCAATAACCGTTATCTGTATCAGCAGAACCATAGGGCAATTTGCGCACTCCACTTGATCCAAATAAATTGGCACTAAATTGTGTTGTTTTTGTCAGTTCAATATCCAGATTAGTGCGTACATTAACGCGATTATAACCATAACCTGAATCATAGCCTCTATTACTCGGAAGAGTTTTAAACAAATCTCCTTCATGCAAAACATCGACAGAATTAAAATATTTAACACTTTTTGTTCCTCCGGAAATATTTACACCGGTATTGTAAGATGTAGTATAATTTTTGAAAAGTTCATTTTCCCAGTCCACATTAGGATATCGATCCCATTCTGTGGAATTTGCTGGATTACGATATTTCTCGATAATTGACTTAGGAGTATAGAGAGACCATCCACTTGACGCAAGAGGTAACTCTCGTTCAACGGTATTATTTTTAATCATCAGCGCATCGTAAGAATCATACTTTTCAGGAAGTTTTGAAGCAATCTTTGCCGTCATACTGGATCGAATCTGAATGTTTGCTTTTCCTTCCTTACCTCGCTTTGTTGTAATCAAAATTACACCATTAGCACCTCTCACTCCATATACAGCAGTAGCTGATGCGTCTTTTAAAACAGAGACACTCTCTACGGTAGAAATATCTATAGTACTCATGGAACGTTCAATACCATCTACCAAAATCAACGGATCGCTATTATTCCATGAGGTTTGAGCGCGAATAATTATCTTTGGATCTTCTGCTCCCGGCATACCTGTAGAAGATGAAACAACGACACCCGGTAAGTTTCCTGCCAGTGCTTGTCCAAGATTTGAGACACCACCATTACGTTCCAATTCCTTCGCAGATGCTTGTGCGATGGAGCCAACAATACTTGCTTTTTTCTGCTGCCCATAACCAACAACAACAACTTCATCCATTTTGACGTTGTTATCGGTCATTACAACTCGAATAGAACTTTTACCGGCAATATTGATTTCCTGAGTTTGATAGCCAATATAAGAAATAACAAGTGTATGTTTATCCGTTGGTGCACTCAATGAAAATTGGCCATTTACATCCGTTATGACACCGCTATTTTTAATTCCTTTAATTGATACTGTTGCCCCAATTAAAGGCTCTTTTGTATCATCAACTACAACTCCTTTTATCACATGCTTATTTTGAGCAACAAGAGATGAACTCAAGAGAAGCAATGCTAGGAGCAGGATACTTGTTTGCTTTATTTTATTTTTTGATGAGATTAAAAACTCGATCAATAAAATCTTGTATCTGTTTTCCATTATATTATTGATTAACTTATTATATTGATTTATTTCAATTAGAATAAAACTTAGTTATTTTTACAATCAGCAATTGATAAAATTCTATCACTAACTATTTAAATAACAATAACATTAATCAACTATCGTCTAGTGTTCTGCTCATAACATAATTTTTTAAGGTTGATAACTCGAATTAACTTAATGCTTGATTTATTGTATCAAACATTCTATTTGTATTAATATAAAGCAAAAATAGTATGTTTATATATTCTTGATTTTCGATAATAGATATTTTATTTCTAATTCAAGACATAAAAACAGATTTTACAGGAAACTATTTTGTATCAAATAGCTTATAACAAATTGACATTAAGATTAAAGGACTTCTACAAGTAACTCATAATTCAACACTATTCATTCTCTTATTTTATATACTATTTACAAGAACAAGTAAAAATAAAATCCTTTAATGCAAATAGCTTATCACCACGAAGTCCTACAAATTTCAGATAGACATCATGCCGTCCAATAGTCGGAGCAGTTTTAGCCGTAAAAGTTCTTATGTCTGATAAACCACCCGTATTCTTTATTTTACAAATTGCGATTTTCTTTCCAGTATCTAGTGAATCTAACCAAACTTCAACCTGACCACCTTTAGTAGCACTAGAAGCTGAGATAGAAATCATATCTGATTTTTTTTTGTAGTCATTATTTCCAAATTCAACTCCGGCGTACAATGCCCAGTCGTTATCATGAATATTATCAAGCAAAGTGGTACCATCTGCTAAAACCGTTCTTTGAGTTCCAAATTGATTAGCCGGACATTCAGCAAGTATAGGCGTGTAAGCATCACGATATATATATAGGTCAAAATCGGCATAGGTATGACCTTGTACATATAATCCCTGTCTGTTACCACACCAACCATTATAATTTTGCGTGAATCGATCAAGATCCGTTACATCAATTTTGTCACCGATAACAATCCATTCCACTCCATCGGTACTATAAAATCCGCTCAGTTCATGATTATTTTTTTCTAATTTAAGCCACACGATATTTCCAATATTATTTGCAACTTCATAATGAACTTGATCAAAACTAAAGCAAATAACTTTTTCACCTTTACTATTTAAAGTACTACATATTTTAGCAAACATACTTTCCTGACCATTCATAATCCTTAATCCAGCCTCATCTAAGGTGGAATTTGAACTAAAATCAAGACGTGTAATCAATGAATAATTATGTTCAGCATCTGTTTTAATAATAGTATTCGCTTTTGTTGAGCTTTTGGGGGTCAATCTCAACCAACCCGGCCTATCTGAAAGAGAAAAAAGTGACGTTGCTGTATATCCAAGAAAAGACCATTCAGGATGAAGCTTTTCTCCAGTAAAGAAATCTGATTTAGGAACCATCCATGAAATTCCACTAGAAGATAATAATGGTGCTTCATTAACTATGTTTGCAGGATAATCAGCTAATACATTTCCATCAGCATCGTATTTCACCTGATTAACTAAACCCTGACGGCCTTGACCATACCATTCATTATTATTTGCTCTGGCCCAGACAGGGTGCAAAAGCCAACTGGTACCATCTTTTAAATCCACAACCGCAGAAGCATGATTTGGACCAAAAAAGATAGCTTCAGATTTATTTGGATCATTCTCGTTAAACAGATCTACCGGTACGGTCCAAGCCGATTTATCTGCTGTTAACGTTCTACTTCGCATAACTTTTTGGCCTCCTGACACGTCTCGGGCAAACGAATAATAATAAAATCCATTGTGTTTCCACATTACTGGTCCTTCTGCCCAACTGTATGGATGCATATGTGTTCCGGGATTTAACCAGTCCAAATTATAGACAACACCTGTTGGCTGTCCAGTTCTATCCAGTTCAACGATTCCATTATTTGATTGCCCATTCTTTACAATCAAATACCATTTTCCGTCATCATCAACGAATATAGAATTATCATAACCAAGACCATACGGAAGTTGAGAAGGATTGTTTACTTTTACTGGCATACTCCATTTACCTTCGGGGTTATCTGCTATAACATAATACATAGTATTGGCCCTAGAAAAAAAGTCCCAATACTTATTATTATAATATACAAGTTGCCCCCCCCAGCAACCAGCACCTGGTGCATCACCAAACAAAGGCCATGCTGCAGAGACAGGTTGAGCAATAGCTTCCCAATGAATCAAATCTGTAGAATGATAAATAACCGGAGTCGAATTAAACGAAGAACCTGTTGTATAAAAATGGTCTCCAACTTTTGTTAGCGTGCAATCTGAATGATCGCCGGGAATTACCGGATTCATAAATGTTTTAAACGAAGTAGACTGAGAAATTCCAGTTAAGGGATGGAATAAGCTAATTAAGCCAAAAAGAATAATCGTAATTTTTTGTTTCATTGAGCAAATTTGTGTCACAAAATTTATTTAGTAGTATATGTCTATATCCTAAAAAAACAGATATTCTATCAGCATGCATCTAAGATCATAATCTAAAGAATTTATTCAATCTTGTTTCTCATACTCAACATAAAGATCGAAGTAAAAAACTTATCTTCAATCTTTATGTCAAATACATTATTCGTCAACTAAACAACTCCTTTTTACCCTTAGAACCGATACACCTTCTTTCTAATCCATGAATTTAAACAAACATAATCATCAAACTAAAACAGTTGATTTATGTTTCTGATACAAAATTATAGGTATATCGAGTTTCTTACTTTAGAATTAAGATATTTAGTTTTCAATTTTAGATATAAAAAAAACAACATTGCATAAAATAAAGGCCTGATACATCTAATATTATTGTTTCATCCTGTAATAGTATCCTATATAGGAGCGTCAGAAAAAATATTAACAATGCATATGCAAAGTGAAACCAGAAAGATTATTTGAACGCAGAAAGTTGAGTGAAGAAAATTAGAGATGCTCTGCAACCCCATAAATACGAGAAGCAATCAGAAGCAACAGCTAACATTAGGAAAAGAAGATTTGTAATTTTAGCAGGGTAAAATCAAATATCATCCAAAATACAAAAGTTACGAAAGCAGAAACTAATAGAACATAAACAATAGCTTATTTATTAGAGAAACAAAAACACGACTGGTAAATATGATCGGGGCAACCATTCTATTAACAAGAGTTATTGTATAACAGAAACTGAATTTAAAGCTTCTACACAAAAAATGGATACCTACAAGAAGAAAAGAGAATCAGCTACAGTTAATTCAATAGAGTGAGTCAACTGTAGCAAAATCCAAACTGCAAGTGCTAAACTCAGCATTGGTTTCGTTAGATTTTATCTCTTGTCTGAAAAGATACATCGTCATATTATATATCGGTCGGAGATTTTCCGAAATGTTTTTTAAAGACTGTACTAAAATATCCGATTGACGAAAAGCCGCAAAGTTCACTAACCTCTGTGACGCTATACTTATGGTTCTGCAACAATTCCAATGCATAATCTAATCGAACCATCTTGATAAAGTCAGTTGGTGACTGATCTGTAAGCGATTTTATTTTTTTATAAAGCAATGAAGTACTGACATTCATGGCTGAAGCAAAATCATCCTTTCCAAATTCGGTATTTGCCATGTTGGCACGAATCACTTCCAGCACTTTCTTTACGAATTGGTCATTATGTTCATTGGCTAAAATTTGTTCATTGCCATTCGTAGACCCTTTGATTAATTTCAAAGCCCTTTCTTTGACGATTTCTCGATTTCGAATTATCGACTTTATTCTTTGTACAAGGAGAGTTATATCAAAAGGCTTGGTTAGATAATCGTCTGCTCCTAAACCTAATCCGTGTAATTGTTCTATTTTTCCAGAAAGTGCCGTAAGTAATACAACCGGAATATGCGATGTTTCGTAAGTCGATTTCATTAATCTACAAAGCTCAAATCCATCCATTCGAGGCATCATTACATCAGAGACAACCAGATCAGGCATCTGCTTTTGAATAATATTCCAAGCCTCAACTCCATCTTCAGCTAACAAGACATCAAAATCTGCTTGGAGTGGATGTTGCATAAAGTTTCGGAGATCATCATTATCTTCTACAATTAGAATCCGCATTTCTTGCTTTGATAATTCTTTCTGCTGCAACAAAGGTTGTAAATTCACTTCTGTCACACTATCAGATACCTGTTCTTGTTTTTCTATATTTTCTTTTTTTGTTTCTTCTAAAGTCTCTTTAAAAGGAATAACTATTTTAAAAGCAGAACCAATATTTTCTTCACTAACATAACTAATATTACCATCATGCATCTCAACATAATTTT
>Ga0302205_10000333_pt1 | contig 20417 bp, 2 predicted proteins | sample II_Fen_E1_3_FD_194582 | JGI IMG/M metagenome (GOLD analysis project Ga0302205, IMG submission 194582) | Peat permafrost microbial communities from Stordalen Mire near Abisko, Sweden - II_Fen_E1_3 | ecosystem: Environmental > Terrestrial > Soil > Wetlands > Permafrost | place: Sweden: Abisko...
CATGTATTGAATAGTTTTCTTACTATGCCAAGAGCATTTGTAGAGAATATAAATAATGGTAACGGCTCAGGTTTGGATGTACAAAGAGCGAAAGTAGCTTTCATATTACTTGATAAGATAACTAAGGTAAATGTTACATCAGGCAATAATAGCGGTGAAAGAAACAGTGAAAGAATAGTTAATCGCTGACTCAATAACATACTTCTAATGTTAATCTATCGCCAGTGTGGAATATTAAGTGCATAAAAGTGGTTTTTTATATTACGTAGTAAGTGGTAAATAATTTAGTTTATTAACTCTATTTTAGTCTGTTTATCCTGATTGAGATCTGTTTTGAGCAATCCTGCTGCTTCTCTTGACTTTTTTGCAAGAAAAATTATATTATTGATTGTTTCTATCTACCTTTTTAATATCTTTAAGTTCTTTTTTTAATGAACTGTCATAGGTTGATTTCTTTGACAGTGCTAGTTGTATTATTTGCTACATTGTTTTGTAATGCGATTTTGAAACGATTACTCTCTATAATCCTAATTATTTTTTCTGTTCTGGCAGTTGGGCTAAGTCCGTTGTCAGGTCAGAATCATTTTAGGGTAATTGATGGTATCCCTCACCTTCCACAGTTAGATCCTGCTGCCATAACAAGTCCGGAGACTGGAATGCTTATTTTTAGTAGTCCCGATTTAAAACCAATGATTTATACCGGATCAGGTTGGGAAACTTTATGTACCGAGAATGTTAGTGCTATTTCTGCTCAGGAGTATTTTATAGTAAAAAATGGCATTCCTTTTCTTCCCACTTTTGGAACAATTCCTACTGGCTCCCTTGCTTCAGGAACAATCTACTATTCCACCGTGCAAAAGTCTGTTATGGTCTACAATGGTAGTGCTTGGTTCAAAATGGTAGATATGCTTACCGGAACTATTGCCAACAATGCCGGCTTTACTTCCGGTACAGGTGTAAAAACATTTAAACTTCCAGTATTAAATGCTGATCCTTCTTCTACAGGCTTGGTTGTTGGTGCATTTTATATTAATTCTTCCACCAAAGTGATTCGTTACTATGATGGTAGCACATGGCAGGATATAAGTTGTCATCCTGTTGTGAAAACTATTCCTGTGACTAATCTGACCGGATATATTGCTGAGAGTGGTGCCAAAGTAGTAACCAACGGTGGTTCGCCGGTAACACTTACCGGAATATGCTGGAGTCCAAACTCAGATCCGGATACTTTACTGACATCCAAAACAAGAATAATCACAACAGGTTCCGGAATCGGAACTTTTGCCAGTCAGATTACTGGTCTTTTGCCAAAGACTACTTATCATGTTCGGGCGTATGCATTAAACAGCTTGGGTCTCGTTTATGGTGAAGATGTTGTATTTACAACTCCGATAGCTCCACCAACGATTATTACGCTAGAGGCCTCTAATATTAAACCGATTTCTGCTGAAACAGGAGGCAATATAACAGCCGATGGAGGATCACCGGTTACGGCTCGTGGTATTATCTGGAGTTCTATATCCGATCCGTTGGATGATTTATCTCATATAATCACCAATGATGGTTCTGGAGTTGGGTGGTTCCCGAGCACGATGTATGGATTACTTGGAAATAAAACCTATTATGTTCGGGCTTATGCAGTCAATGCTGCTGGGAAAGCGTATGGGAATCTGGTTCAGTTTACCACTCCACCGCCAGTGCCACCTGAGTTGAATCCTACACTCACAGTGGATAGTATCACTGGAAGTTCGGCAGTAGGTACAGCTCTTATTATGAACAATGGAGGTGCTCTGGTTACCGAGCGTGGTATTTGTTATAGTACGGATCAGATAAACTATACTTATACTCCTTCATCAACAGTAACGCCTACTGATATCGGTAAATTTATAACAAAGCTTATCGGATTGTCGCAAGGTACAATCTATTATGTCAAGGGATATGCAAAAAATAGTGCAGGTATAGGATATACCAGTGAAACGAGTATAACAACACCTTTGTATGCTACTATAACCACAATCAAACCAGATAATATTGCCGGTTCAACAGCAAGTAGTGGTGGAATAATAACGAATACTGGTTTCTCTGATATTCAGGCTCGTGGAGTTTGTTGGAGTACCGACAAGAATCCGGCTATAGATTCTACCAAAACATCAGACCCGGTAACTGGTGATGGTACAGGAACCTATGTAAGCAAGCTTACCGGTTTACTCCCCGGAACAACCTATTATGTTCGTGCTTATGCTGTCAATAGTGCTGGAGTTGGTTATGGCAATTTGGATAGCATAGTAATGCCTAATTATGCTCGTGTACTTACTTTTGCCGCATCGTCATTGTATGTATCTACTGCAACATGCGGTGGTAATGTGTTGAGTGATGGCGGATCGGATGTTACCGAATATGGGATTTGCTGGAGTACCAGCGAATATCCAACCATCGCTAATAGTAGGACTTCTGATGGATCAGGTTTAGGTTTATTTACAAGTTATCTTACTGGTTTAACTCCGAATGTGCTGTACCATTTCAGGGCGTATGCCGTGAATAGTATAGGTGTTGCATATGGTGATGATCTAACCTTTACTATAATTCCGGATGCTCCGTTAATCATCACTCTTCCTGCAACTGTAATAACCAGTATGTCGGCAAACAGTGGTGGTGATATACAAAGCAGTGGTGGGGCGCCGATAACTCGAAGGGGAATTATGTGGAGTACGAATGGTGACCCGCTTACCGATCCTTTGGCTACGGTTATTACGAACGATGGTTCCGGTGTAGGGCAGTTCCCTACAAAAATGGACAACCTTTTTGGAAGTACCACCTACTATGTTCGGGCTTATGCAGTAAATAGTTACGGAAAAGCTTATGGAGATCTAAAGATATTTACTACTTTACCTCCAATTTTGGCTGAAGTGATGCCTCCTACCTTTAGTATTGAGGGTGTTACCAATTTTGCGGCAACAGGTGTTTTCCTGATAAAGAATAATGGGGGTGCTCCTATTACTGATCGTGGAATACGGTATAGTACTGACCATATTAACTATACCTATGTTTCGTCAACCACGTTGAACAAAACAGATATTGGTACTTTCATAACAAAGCTGACAGGCTTAACTTCAAATACAACTTATTATGTTCAGTCTTATGCTATAAATAGTGTTGGTACGGCCTTGAGTAGCGAAGCCAGTTTCAGAACAACGTCATTAGCTCTGTTGACAACAACGCCTCCTAGTGAAGTCACCGGATTTACGGCTACGAGTGGTGGTGATGTTACCTTTACGGGTGATGATATACTTTCTTCCAAAGGAATTTGCTGGAGTACTGATGTGAACCCTACAACTGATTTGACAACAAAAACATCCGAGGCACTTAGTGGCATTGGTACAGGCACCTTTGTGAGTCGTATTACAGGCCTGACACCTGGTGTAAAGTATTACGTTCGTGCTTATGCTGTGAATAGCTTTGGGGTAGCTTATGGAAATCTGGATAGCTTGTTTACTGCTACTACGGCTCTTGTAACAACCACCCATCCCACAGGGGTGACTAATATATCGGCTGTTACCGGAGGGTATGTTAACCGTGACGGTAATCAAGGTGTATATACGCGTGGAGTTTGCTGGAGTACACATCCTAATCCCACAACAGCTGATAACTACATTCCCAACGGAAGTGGTATTGGAGGTTTTGGTATTACTTTAACAGGTTTAATGGGAAGCACTAAGTACTATGTGAGAGCCTATGCTATCAACAGTGTTGGAATCGCTTATGGGGATCTGGACAGTTTAAAAACATCAGCACCCATTCTGGAAGCTGTTTCAACAACCGATGTCATTAATATTGGTGGTACAACAGCACTCGGAAGAGGTTATGTCGGAAATATAGGTGGTGCTCAGGTGACAGAGAGAGGATTCTGCTGGAATACTACCGGAGGTTCATCAGTTGATGGACCACATGCTGCTTGTGGAACCAGTGGTAATGGAAGTTTCTCGGCTCAGCTGACAGGACTGACTCCTAACACTAAATATTATGCCAGAGCCTATGCTGCCAATAGCGTTGGAGTAAGTTATGGAGATGAAATAACCTTCTCAACGTTTACCATTGCTACGATTATTACCACGCCGGCTTCTGAAATAACAAGTACTACGGCAAAGAGTGGTGGTGATATTGTAAGTGACGGTGGAGCTTTAGTGTATACCAGCGGAATTTGCTGGAATACAACGGGTAGTCCGACTGTTTATGATGCACATACTACCAGTGGGGTAGGTATTGGTAATTTTATTCATGGTCTGACAGGCTTAATGGGAAGTATCAAATATTACATCCGGGCATATGCTATTAATGATGCAGGTACTGCTTATGGTAATGTGGAAGAGTTTACGACTTTACCACCTGTAATTTCTATATTAACTACTACTTCTGCTGTGAGTGGCGCTAGCGGAACAATAGGTTACAGTGGTGGGGCAATAAGCAGTAATGGTGGTGGAGCGATTAGCACCGAGGGAGTTGTATGGAGTACTACCTCTGGTTTCTTACCGGATACTGTCACGGTAAATAAAACAATCCAATTAGGATCGGGAAGCTTTAACACCACGTTGATTAATCTGAAAAAAGGTACAATATATTATGTTAGGGCTTATGCAACGAATATTGCCGGTACTGGTTATGCTAGTAATGAAGTATCTTTTACTACTTTCGATCTTCCAATAGTAACAACGGTAGCTCCTTCCAATATAACTAATGTAAATGTGACTACAGGAGGAAATGTTACATCGAATGGTGGAACAAGTGTACTCGAAAGCGGTATTTGCTGGAGCACAAGCAATACACCAACTGTGGCTGACGAACATTACTCGGATGGTTCGGCCTATGGTCTCTTTATGCGTACAATAACCGAATTGATGGGAAGTACTACCTATTATTTACGTGCTTATGCTCGAAACAGTGTGGGGTTAGTTTACGGACAAGTGGAAAGCTTTACCACACAACCTCCTACTTTGGCTACTATTGTAACGCTTCAACCGATAGCAACCAGCTCGGTTGCCGGTGTAAGTGGTGGAAATATTCTCAGTCATGGCGGATCGTTGGTCACTTCGCGTGGTATCTACTGGAGTACTCAGCGTGGCTTTGATCCTGATACTATAATATTTAACAAAACGGCTCAAACTGGATATTATAAAGGAACATTTAGTGCAGGTCTTGCCGGACTTACTCCGAATACTGTTTACTATGTAAAAGCTTATGTGGTTAATTCTGTAGGTACTGCTTATGGAGACGAGATGAGCTTCAAGACACCAACGCTTCCTACTTTAACAACGGCTTATGCTTATGCAACTGGTCCTACCAAAGCGGTGAGTGGAGGTGCTATTTCCGATGATGGTGGAGCTGATATAACTTCAAGAGGAGTGCTTTGGAGCAAAGTACCGAACTTTAATCCGGATACTGTTACGACCAGAACTTACAATGGTGCAGGAGCAGGTGCATTTGTTAGCAACTTGTCTGAATTAAAAGGCAATACCGATTATTATATACAGGCTTATGCTACTAATGTTGCCGGAATAGCTTATGGAAATATATTGAAATTTACTACTGACCCAGCCACTTTGGCTACTTTGTCTACGCGTGATGCCTGGAATGTTTACGGTACATCAGCCGTATCCGGAGGATATGTTGGCGACAACGGGGGAGAACCCATTCTGTCAAGAGGTATGCTTTGGAGCACTTATCCGAACTTTAGGCCTGATACGGTTGTGGTAAATAAGGTTGTACAAGGTGCAATGGGACTTGGTAATTTCTCTACTGGCATGAGTGGTCTCAGCCGGGGAACCACCTATTATGCATGCGCCTATGCTGTTACCAGTATTGGTGTTGCTTATGGTAATGTTATTAGCTTTACAACGCTTGATTTTGCGGAGCTGACAACTATGTCTGCTTCACCTTCATCTACAGGTTACGAAGCAAGTGGAGGCGGAACATTGCTCAGTGATGGTGGAACTACAATAACCAATAATGGAATATGTTGGAGCGAAACTCCAGCTCCAACGGTCGGACTTTATACCAAAACAGCTTATGATGGTTGGTCTGGCAATAACTTTTATAGTAGTATGACTGACCTAAAACCGGTCACCAAGTATTATGTCCGTGCTTATGCCAGCAATAATCAGGGAGTAGCTTATGGTAATGAAGTCACCTTTACCACGCCTGTGGCATTGCCGATTATTACAACCACTTATGCTACTCAAACATCTAAATCGTCTGTTGTAACTGGTGGAAATATTACCTTTAATGGTGGAGGAGCTATAACGCAGCGAGGTGTTATCTGGAGTACCGATGCCAGTTTCAACCCGGACACCGTTGTTGTTAATAAGACTTCTGATGGTGTTGGTAGCGGTAAGTTTAATAGTGTGATTTCTGGTATGCAATTGAGCATATCCTATTACATACGAGCCTATGCTGTGAATAGTGCAGGTATTAGTTATGGTAATCAGGTTAGAGTAACTTTGTTCCCTACCGCTCCTATTCTGAATACACTTGAACTGACACAGGTTACAGGAAGTTCGGCAATGAGTGGTGGTGAAATAACGAGCGATGGTGGTGCAGCGGTAACGTTAAAAGGAATTTGTTGGAGCACATCCACCAATCCTATTACCAGCAATAGTCATACAACTAATGGCTCAGGTACCGATTCATTTACAGCTATGGTATCCGGATTGTTGCCCAATACACTTTATTATGTAAGGGCTTATGCAATTAATAATATTGGTACAGCTTATGGTATAGAACGGACTTTCCAGACCAATGGAATTCCGACTCTTACAGCTACCATACCGGTAACTAAGATTATTGCCACTACAGCTACGAGTGGTGGAGTGATTACAGACGACGGACGTTCTCCGATTCTGACTAGAGGCATTTGCTGGAGTACTTACAGTAATCCGACCATTGCATTAACAACAAAAACGGTTGATAATTCATCCAGTGCCATTGGAAGTTTTATTGCTGATATGAAAGGGTTAACGCCTGCTACTACATACTATGTCCGTTCTTATGCTACTAATGCGGTAGGTACGGGTTATGGTAGTCAGGTTCAGTTTACCACCTTTGCTGTAACTTTGCCTACAGTGACTACCATACATCCTTACAAAGTAGATAGCGTAAAAGCAACCAGTGGAGGTACTATATTTGATAATGGTGGAATGCCAATTACTGCTAAGGGTATTTGCTGGAGTACAACTCCTAATCCTACCATAGCACTGACAACCAGAATAACCTATCCTACCGCCGGAGATACTACTTATACCAGTATTTTTGCGGGCTTAGCTCCCGGAACGAAATACTATGTTCGTGCGTTCGCTATCAACAGCAAAGGTACAGGCTATGGTAATCTGGATAGTTTAACCACACAGGCTATTCGTGCCAGTGTAAGTAACGTAGTGATATCAAATATCACGAAGACTACGGCTAATGGTGCGGCATCTGTTATCACCGATGGTGGTGCTCCGGTTACGGTTCGCGGACTTTGCTGGAATATGACTGGTAATCCTACGATAGCCGATGATACACTTTGTGTTGGTAAAGGTCTTGGAAACTTTGCCGATACACTTAAGAATTTGATAGAAGGTAAAACTTATTACGTGCGGGCATTTGCAACAAACAGTGCCGGTACGGCTTATAGCGCGGTTGCCGTGACTTTCCAGATTTGTCCCTCAGCCTTTACGGTTCTTCATTACGAAGGGTTAAATGGAGCTGCTGTGACCAAGACGGTTACATACGGTTCTGTTAGTACAAATGTTTCAGGAGCTGCTAAATGTTGGATTATACAAAATCTGGGTGCAGATCATCAGGCTACTTCGGCAGCTGATGGTTCTGAGCCTTCTGCCGGTTGGTATTGGCAGTTTAATCGTGTTCAGGGGTATCAGTTTACAACAGCCCGTTATCCATTAACCTGGGCTAGTACTTTCAGTGAAAATAGTAACTGGATGCCGGCTAATGATCCTTGTAATCTGTTACTTGGAAATGGCTGGAGAATTCCAACCGGTACTGAATGGACAAATGCTAAGGGTGCACCACAAAACTGGGCAAACACTACCAATGCGTACAATTCAATACTTAAATTGCATAATGCCGGGTATTTGAGTAATGGAGCTATTGTGAACCGAACTGTACAAGGTGATCACTGGTCGTCAACGCAAATCAATAATACGGACGCCTGCTATACAGGATATTCTTCGTCTAGTTTTGGAATAGCTGGTGTTGATGCCAATTCTAAATCTAAATATGCATTCTCGTTACGCTGTTTGAGAGATTCTATTGTTATCAACAAACCATCTGTCAGCGATGTGACTATTGCCGGAAAATCGAAAACAACAGTTGTTGCTACGGCTGCTGCGACTCCTGATGGAGGAGCTCCGGTTACAGCCAGAGGATTCTGCTGGAATATCACAGGTACGCCGGATCTGACTGATCATGTTGTTGCTGTAGGTGATAGTGTTGGAATCTTCACCGACAGTATTACCGGGCTGATAGAAGGAACTACCTATTATGTCAGAGCTTATGCAACTAACAACATCGGAACTACTTATAGCTCTACGGTGACACAATTTAAAGTGTGTCTGCCTCAATTTACAATTCAGCATGTTGCTGGGCTGAATGGAGCTCCGGTAGATAAAACGGTTACTTATCATGCGGTAAGCGCTACCTATTCCGGAGCGGCACGTTGTTGGCTTACCCAAAATCTGGGTGCCGATAATCAGGCAACTGCTGTGAATGATGCTACCGAACCTTCTGCGGGCTGGTACTGGCAGTTTAACAGGATTCAGGGATATAAGCACGATGGAACCACCCGTACACCTTCTACTACCTGGACCAGCAATACCGAATCCAGTGACTGGGTGCCGGCAAATGATCCATGTAACCGTATGCTCGGTGGTGGCTGGCGTATTCCGACTTCAACTGAGTATGCTAATGTGATAACCAATGGAGGTATTCCATTTAGTACACCGTTGAAACTTCATGATTCAGGATATCTCAACTATGCGGATGGTTCATTAGCTGGTAGAAATACCTATGGTATTTTCTGGAGCAGTTCTGCTACAACAACTACATACGCTAGCTATCTTCAATTTAGTAGTGGAGCTAATAATATCTATAGTAGTTATAAATGGCATGGTTTCACACTTCGTTGTTTGAAAGATACAGTGGTACTGTCCACACCATCGGTTAGTAATGTCACTTTCTCAGCCATGACTTCATCTACTGCCGGAGTTTCGGCTATTGTAACTCCAGATGGCGGCTCTCCGGTAACAGAACGTGGGTTCTGTTGGAATACAACGGGTAATCCAACAATATCCGACAATAAGGTTGCCAGTGGAGCCGATGTTGGTAACTTTAGCAGTACAATTAGCGGTTTAGTAGAAGGTCCGACCTATTATGTAAAAGCTTATGCTATCAATAAAATCGGCATCGGATATGGTCCTGTTAATAGCTTTAGAATTTGTCCACCCGTATTTACTGTTCAGCATATTGCCGGTCTTGATGGTGCTCCGGTCACTAAAAGGGTGGCTTATCACTCGGTGAGCAGTACGCTTTCCGGTAAGGCGGTTTGTTGGATCACTCAGAATCTGGGTGCGGACTCAACAGCAACAACTGTAAATGATGCTACAGAAAAATCTGCTGGTTGGTATTGGGAATTTAATCGGATTCAGGGATATAAACATGATGGTACCACTCGTACCCCTGCAATTTCCTGGATTGCCATTAATGAAACAAGTAACTGGATTGCACAAAACGATCCATGTGCTCACCTTCTTGGATCGGGCTGGCGTATTCCAACTTCAACAGAGTATGCTAATGTGATGGCTAATGGAGGTATTCCATTTACAACTCCGTTGAAACTTCATTACTCAGGATACCTGAGTAATGCGGATGCTTCATTACAGGGTCGTAATACCTATGGCATTTTCTGGAGCAGTTCGGCAAATTCGAGTACAGTTGCTGCCTATCTTCAGTTTAGTAGTGGGGTGAATACTCTGTACACCACTACTGCCAGTTCCAAGTGGTATGGTTTTACACTTCGTTGCCTGCGCGATACGATTGTTATTGCAGCACCATCAGTAGGTCAGGTATTAGTCGGCGTATCGTCTATGACCGGAACTTCGGCTGATGTTTCTGCAGCGGTTGGTTCTGATGGAGGAGCACCGGTAAATGCCAGAGGCTTCTGCTGGAATCTGACGGGTAACCCAACCCTGAGCGATAATCATATTACGGATAGTGCTGTTGGGACAGGTTGTTTTACAGGGACTATTACCGGTCTGACAGAAGGACCGAAATATTACGTACGAGCCTATGCTACCAATAGTGCCGGTACAACTTACAGCGAGGGCACCGGATTCAGTGCTATTTTGACTAGCATTTGTCCGGATACATTTAATATTCAGCATACAGTTGGATTCAGAGGAGCTCCTGTTACCAAAACGGTTACTTATCATGCTGTGGGAACTTATATGTCAGGTGCTGCTAAGTGTTGGATCACTCAGAATCTGGGAGCTGATCATCCGGCAACTTCAGCTTTTGATGCTACCGAAGCTTCATCTGGATGGTATTTCCAATTCAACCATGCTCTTGGATACAAAAATGCCGGATCTACCACTCCTGTTGCCTGGTACGGTGGGTTTAATGAAGCGAGTGGCTGGACACTTATCAATGATCCATGTAATATTATGTTGGGAATCGACTGGCGTTTACCAACCAGTACCGAATGGACCAATGTGGATGGAGCTCCACAAAACTGGGCTACTTATGCCGATCCATATAATTCGGCTTTGAAACTTCATAATCCGGGTTATTTAGCTTACAATACTTCGGTGTTATACAGCCGTGGTTCACAAGGAAATTACTGGAGTAGCACCGGAGCTACGAATACTACAGCTTACGACTTCCAGTTCTATAATGCAGGAAGTGCTGTAGTGACGAATGATAAAGCGTATGGTTTCTCGGTTCGCTGTTTACGTGATGCAGTTGTGAAAATGCCTCCAACCTTAAGTAACGTTGTTATTTCAACTGTTACGATGACCGATAGTACGGCAACCGGATCTGCAAAAATAGTTACAGATGGTGGATCTGCTGTATTGACCCGTGGAATCTGTTGGAACACGACCGGTAATCCAACGATTAATGATCATAATGTTCCGAGTAGTTCTACGGATTCTCTTTTCAGCGGGCTTATTCAGGGGGGCTTAAAGGAAGGCCCAACTTATTATGTCAGGGCATACGCAACGAATAAAATAGGGCTGTCTTATAGTCCGCAAACAACACCATTTAAGATCTGTCCTCCAGAGTTCAAAATGCTGCATAGTACAGCACTTAATGGATCTCCGATAACTAAAACAGTGACTTATCATTCTGTGAATAGCACGCTTTCCGGAGCAGCTCGTTGTTGGACTACGCAGAACCTTGGAGCGGATAGTCCTGCCGGTTCAGCAAAAGATACTACTACGGCGGCTACAGGTTGGTTCTGGCAATTCAACCGTGTACAGGGATACAATTATCAGGGAGCTACGCTGACCCCAACTATTGCCTGGACAGCCAGCATTAGTGAAAGTAGCGACTGGACTGCGGCTACTGATCCATGTAATATATTGTTAAGTACAGGATGGCGTATTCCTACTTCCACAGAGTGGACTAATGCTGTAACCAATGGTGGATGGACTGGAACTAATGCCTATACTTCGGAATTGAAGCTACATGCTGCCGGTCAATTAAAATCAGGTGTGTTGACAGATAGAGGTGCATACGGTATTTTCTGGGGAGCCACACAAGCAAGTGCTGCTAATGGCTCTTATCTTGAATTTAATGGTACAACAGGAATTAGTCGGGTAACTAATAATATCAAGGCAAATGGAGCATCCTTGCGTTGTTTACGTGATACAATACTATTATCTAAGCCTTTCGTAAGTAATGTGACAATTATTAAACTGACTGACAGTATTGCGGCTGGATCTGCAACAGTAACTCCGGATGGAGGTGCACCGGTAACAGCTCGTGGATTAACCTGGAATTCAACAGGGAATCCTACTGTTGCTGATCATTTAATTCCGGCATCAACAAACGGTATCGGAGATTTTGTTGGCGAAATTCCAAATTTAGAGGATGGACGTACGTATTTTATAAGAGCATATGCCACTAATAAGGTTGGTACTACCTATAGCACAACTTCAACTGTTTTTAAAATATGTAAGCCTTTTACAGCGATACATGTTGCCGGATTGAACGGATCACCGGCTAATAAAACGATTAAATACTCGTCTGTTAGTACCAGTATTTCGGGTGCTTTAAGATGCTGGCTTACTCAAAACTTGGGTGCAGATAGTACGGCTGTTTCTGCAGTTGACACCACTTCAAGGGCTGCTGGTTGGTATTGGCAGTTTAATAGATCACAAGGATACATACCTAATGGGTCTTCGTATATGCCTTATTACGCTTGGGTCAATTGGACGCAAAGCAATAATGAAAATAGTGACTGGGCAGCAGCAAATGATCCATGTAATGTAGAGTTGGGATCAGGATGGCGTATGCCGACTTCTGGCGAATGGACTAATGCAGATGGAGCTCCACAAAATTGGGCTAAGGCTACCGACACTTATTCTTCGGTTCTTAAATTACATACTGCCGGCTTAATGTATGGTGGAAAATTGAGCGAACGTGGTACTAGTGGTCGATACTGGAGTAGTACTCAAGATGCTTATTTGGGAGGGCAGTCTGTATGTTCTGGTTATTGTTGGGGATATTATGGACGTTATTTATATTTTGGAAATACAGACAGCTATGTTACAAATGTTGGCAAGGTCTACGGGTATGCTTTCTCTGTTCGTTGTTTGAGAGATTCGGTAGTTCGTACTATACCTTCTGTCAGTGATGTGGTCATTCCTACTTCTAAAATGACAACTACAACAGCTGATGGTTTTGCCACTGTAACTATTGAAGGTGGTGTACCTGTGACAGAGCGTGGATTATGCTGGAATACTACGGGTAATCCATCTACATCCGATAATAAGCTACCTTCAGGATCGGGGCCTGGTGATTTTGCAAATACTCTTACAGGCTTAAATGAAGGATTTACTTATTATGTAAAAGCCTATGCAATTAATAAGGTTGGTACGGCATATAGTCAAAACGTTACAACTTTCAAAATTTGTCCGGTCTTTGATGTTATCCATACTGCTGGTCAAAATGGTGCGCCTGAAACAAAAACGGTTACTTATCATTCTATAAGTACGAACATGGCAGGAGGAATAGCTAAATGCTGGCTTACACAAAATCTTGGCGCAGATGTACAGGCAACTTCTTTAAATGATACTATTTCAAGTGCTGCTGGTTGGTATTGGCAGTTTAATCGGTCTAAAGGATATAAACCGAGTGGTTCGTCGTATATACCTTATTATGCATGGACAGCTTGGCTTAGCAGTAGTAATGAAAGCAGTGATTGGGCTTCTTCAAATGACCCATGTAATCTATTACTTGCTACAGGTTGGCGCTTACCAACTTCATCGGAATGGACCGGTGCTGATGCATCTCCTCAAAATTGGACTTCTGCTTCAGATGCCTATAATTCAGTGTTGAAGCTGCATGAGGCTGGATTGATGTATAATGGGCAATTGAGCGAACGGGGTGCAACCGGTCGATACTGGAGTAGTACTCAAGATGCCTATTTGGGAGGGCAGTCTGTATGTTCTGGCTATTGTTGGGGATATTATGGGCGCTATTTATATTTCTCGAATACGGAAAGCTACGTTACAAATGTTGGCAAAGTTTATGGATATGCTTTTTCTGCCCGCTGTATTAGAGATGCAGTTGTCTTGACAATTCCAACAGTAACCGATGTAAAGGTTCCTACGGATAGTATGACAACTTCAACTGCAGAAGGTTTTGCAACGGTAACACTTGATGGAGGAGCAAAAGTAACAGACAGAGGTTTTTGTTGGAGTGCAAGCAGTAGTTTGCCGACAATTTCAGATAATGTCGTAAAAAGTGGAGCAGGAACGGGTGAGTTTTCAAATATTCTTTCTGTGTTGAAGGATGGTCCTACTTATTATGTGCGTGCCTATGCAATTAATAATGTTGGCATTGCATATAGTCCAACTGTCACAAGCTTTAAGATTTGTCCGGTTTTTGATATCATCCATACTGCTGGCCAAAATGGTGCACCTGAAACTAAAACGGTTACTTATCATTCTATAAGTTCTAATATATCGGGAGCGACTCGTTGCTGGCTTACTCAGAATTTAGGAGCTAACCATGTCGCAAATGCAGTGAATGACTCTACAGCAGCTTCTGCTGGTTGGTATTGGCAATTTAATCGGGCTCAGGGTTACAATATTGCAGATGATAAAACTACAATTAGCCCGGCTCCTCCAACTTGGTCTGTCCCTTGGACAACAAGTGCGAATGAAAGTAGTGATTGGGCAGCTTCAAATGACCCATGTAATTTATTACTAGGTACCGGCTGGCGCATTCCAACTGTTACAGAATGGAGTAATGCAGATGCAGCACCTCAATATTGGACGACTGCTTCTGATGGTTTTGCTTCGGTACTAAAGTTGCACAACTCCGGGTACTTGCAAAATGGAACAGGAAAGTTGATGGATAGAGGGGGTTCTGGTGATTTTTGGAGTAGCACTCAATATGCTTATTTGGGTGGGCAGGCTCCGGTGTGTTCTGGTTATTGTTGGGGATACTATGGTTATTATCTCAATATAGGAAAAGCTGCAAGTGGTGTTACTTATGCTGCTAAAAACTATGGTTATGCCTTCTCATTACGTTGTTTACGCGATACAATTGTAATTGCAAAACCAACAGTAACCGATGTTACAATTCCTACGGCTGATATGACAATGTCTACGGCTCTTGGTACAGCAACTGTAACTCTTGATGGCGGCAGTTCAGTCTTTGTGCGTGGATTGTGTTGGAACACCACCGGCAATCCGACCATAGCCGATAATAATATACCTAATGGAGGAGGAACCGGAATATTTACAACGAAACTGACAGGACTGAAGGAAAGTCCTACTTATTACGTTCGTGCATATGCAACGAATAGCGCCGGAACTGGTTATAGTCCTGATGTAACATCTTTCAAAATTTGTCCTGTTTTTGATGTAATACACACAGCTGGTCAAAATGGGTCGCCATTGACGAAAACGATTAAATATCATTCTATAAGTTCAAATATATCAGGGGCATCTCGCTGTTGGCTTACTCAAAATCTAGGTGCAGAAAGAACTGCTACGTCTGTTTCTGACTCTTTAGCTTCTTCTGCCGGTTGGTACTGGCAGTTTAATAGATCTCAGGGCTACGATGTTGCAGATGATGGTATAACTCGTAGTCCGGCTCCAAATGCATGGACAGCATGGATTTCGAGTGCCAATGAAAGCAGTGACTGGGATGCTTCAAATGATCCATGTAATTTATTACTTGGAGCTGGTTGGCGTATTCCAACGGCTACAGAATGGACGAATGCAGATGCTGCACCTCAATATTGGACGACTGCTTCTGATGCTTTTGCTTCGGTACTTAAACTGCACAACTCCGGGTACTTGCAAAATGGAACAGGTAAATTGATAGAGAGAGGAATTTCAGGTGATTTTTGGAGTAGTACTCAATATGCTTATTTAGGAGGACAGTCTGTATGTTCTGGCTATTGCTGGGGATATTATGGTTATTATCTCAATATAGGAAAAGCTGCAAGTAGTGTTACCTATGCAGGAAAGAATTATGGTTATGCATTTTCATTACGTTGTTTAAGAGATTTGATAAATCAAACAATACCGACTGTTAGCACAGTAGTTCTTCCTACTTCAAAAATGACAACTTCTACAGCTGAAGGTACAGCAACAGTGACTTTGGATGGCGGTTCTGCAATAAAAGAACGTGGATTGTGTTGGAATACCACGGGTAGTCCAACAACGGCAGATAGTCACATTGCCGATTCGTCTGTAGGAACAGGAGTATTTACCGATGTACTTTCAGGCTTAATTGAAGGCCCAACTTATAATGTAAGAGCTTACGCTACTAATGATGTTGGAACAGCTTATAGCCCGGCTGTGTCAACATTTAAAATCTGTCCTGTGTTTAAAGCTATACATACTCAGGGTATGAATGGTGCTCCTGTGACAAAGACCGTGACCTACCATTCAATAAGCACTACTATTGCAACTGGAATTGCACAATGTTGGCTGACTCAAAATCTTGGAGCCGAACAACAGGCAAGCTCTGCTACAGATGCAACAAATGCTTCTGCCGGTTGGTATTGGCAGTTTAATAGATCTCAAGGTTATGAAGTAGCGGATGATAATATCACACGCACTCCCGCTGCAAACGGTTATACGAACTGGATTTCTAGTGCGAATGAAAATAGTGATTGGAGTTCAGTAAATGATCCTTGTGTGTTATTACTTGGAACTGGTTGGCGTATTCCGACCAACAGTGAGTGGACTACTGCTGATGCTGCTCCTCAATATTGGCTTAATGCTGCAGATGCATACAATTCTGTACTTAAATTACATAATGCAGGACTAATGTATAATGGTGTTATAAGCGCTCGCGGTACTAGTGGACGATATTGGAGTAGTACTCAAGATGCTTATTTGGGCTCTCAGGCTATCTGTTCAGGCTATTGTTGGGGATATTATGGTAGATTTCTTGCTATAGATAATAGTAATAGTTCTGTGACAAATGTTGGAAAAGGTTATGGATATGCTTTCTCTCTTCGTTGCGTTAGAGATGGAATTGTATTATCAAAACCTTTTGTAAGCGATCCTGTAATCCCAACAGCAAAGATGACAACATCAACAGCTGAAGCTACATCTACAGTTACGATCGATGGAGGTGCTACCGTAAGTGAAAGAGGAATATGTTATAATACGACTGGAAATCCAACTATCTCTGATATTGTTATTAAAAATGGAAATGGGACCGGGCTATTTGTGAGTAATTTGTCTGGACTAAAAGATGGTCCAACCTATTATGTTCGTTCTTATGCTATCAATAGTGTCGGTCTGTCGTATTCTCCTGATGTTGTCACATTTAAAATATGTCCAACATTTAAAGTGATTCATAAAGAAGGACTTAATGGCGCTCCAGTCTCGAAAACAGTTACTTATCACACAATAAGTACTAATATATCAGGTCAACCAAGATGCTGGTTGACACAAAACCTAGGGGCTGATAATGAAGCTGCCTCAGTGGATGATAACTCAGAGGCTTCTGCAGGTTGGTACTGGCAGTTTAACCGATTGCAGGGATATAAACATGATGGCACTAATTATACGCCGTATACCGCTTATACTCCTTGGATATCAAGTGCTAATGAAAGTAGTGATTGGTCTTCTGCAAATGATCCATGTAATCGCCTCCTCGGAACAGGATGGCGTATTCCAACATCCACAGAGTGGAGTACGGCAGATGCTGCTCCTCAGTTTTGGTCCAATTCTTCTGATGCTTTCTCTTCTGTATTGAAGCTTCATCAAGCCGGATATATTAATGGCGGGGCTTTAAATAGCAGAGGACAAATAGGTAATTATTGGAGTAGCACTCAATACGCTTATTTGGGGGGGCAGTCTGTATGTTCTGGCTATTGCTGGGGATATTATGGATATTACCTCACTATATCGGGCACAACCAGCGGTGTTACTTATGTTGGAAAACAATATGGTAATGGTTATTCTATTCGCTGCTTAAGAGATACTATTGTACAGTCTACACCCTATGTTAGTAATGTTGATATTCCGACTTCAACTATGACTCAAACGACAGTCACGGGAACTGCAACTGTAACTCCGGATGGGGGATCTCCTATATTGGCCAGAGGTCTCTGTTGGAATACAACCGGAACTCCTAGTATTAGCGATGGGATAGTACCGGCGGGAGCTGATACAGGACATTTTACTTCCACTATAAATGGCTTATATCAAGGGCCAACCTATTATGTTAGAGCTTATGCTACGAATAAATATGGTACGGTTTATAGTCCACAGGTATCAAGTTTTAAAATTTGTCCAACTACCTTTACCGCACAGCATGTTGCTGGGGTTAACGGTGCTCCCGTAACCAAATTAGTCACATATCATTCAATTACATCGACCATTTCAAATTCAGCTAAATGTTGGTTGACTCAAAATCTTGGTGCCGATCAGCAAGCAACTTCGGTGAATGATGCTAGTGAGTCATCTGCCGGTTGGTACTGGCAATTTAACCGCCCACAGGGATATCGCGCTGATGGTTCAACGCTGACTCCTGCTTCTGGCTCTGGAAGTAATAACGAAAGTAGCGACTGGCTTCTTTCAAATGATCCGTGTAATTTATTGCTGGGCTCGGGTTGGCGTATTCCTACTTCTACAGAATGGTCTGTAGCTAATGCAGCTCCTCAATATTGGCAAAAGGCTTCTGATGCGTACGATTCAATACTCAAATTACATAATGCTGGATATATTTATACTAGTGCCTTAAAAGATCGGGGTGTTTATGGAAGATATTGGAGCTCCACTCAATATGCTTTTCTGGGAGGGCAGGCTGTTTGCTCTGGATATTGCTGGGGATATTATGGATATTATATGTATTTGAACTCTGATGCCAGCGGTGTTTCATATATAGGCAAAACCTATCAGTATGGGTTTTCATTGCGCTGTATTAAAGATTAATTTCAAAACAATAAATATGAATTATCAACTTACAAATGAATACATTTAAATTAAAAATAATTATTATGAGTTTAAAAAAACAGTTGAAGATATTTTCATTGTGCTTGTTATCTTGTTTAGCTGTAAAAGTTCAGGCACAAGATGTAAATATAAAGATTCACTTGCTTGAAGTTTATTCAAGTAAAGTCAGTTTGCTGCCATTGGTTGGTCCTGGTGCTATGAAACCTATAATAGAAAAGGCGGGTATAAAAAATGGAGATGTTGCCGTTCTAACTGTACCTAAAGATAAATTACCAGGTCAATTTGTGTTACGTTTTGATTATCAAGAAAAACAAAGTAGTAATCCTTATCCTTCGGAGAAGTATATTTTTATTGGCGATCAAGATCTTGAACTTTGGGTAAAACCAAAATATGTCAATAATCCGGATAGTACATTTTTCCAAAAAGACGAAAAGGAGAACTCGTTATTTGTTGCTTTTGGTAAGGAAAATGGAAAATTAAAGGGGCAAATGGGTTTATTGCAGGGTTTATTAATGGGATATGATCAACCAAAATCGAGATTTTATCAAAGTGTTATCGACGAATATGAAAAGAGGCGGGTGGATTATAATAAATGGATTTCTTCCGAAATACAAAAACATCAGGATGCTTTTGTATCTAATTCGTTTCAGTTTCAATATGTTCCAGTATCTGATTGGAAAGGGTCTGAAACTGATAGAATGTACAGTTTGATTGAGCATTACTTTGATAATATCAATTTTGAAAACTCGATGATAATTAAAACGAATGACCTTAAAGAATGGATGAACAGTTATGTGAATCTTTATGGCACAATGTCTACAACTGTTGCTATCCGTGATTCTTTATTTGCATTAGCTGGACACCGGGCGATTGAAAAGGCAAAGCTTGGAAATCCACTTGTATATGGATGGATGGTTGATTATTTTTATAAAGGGTATGAAGGATTTAATATGGCAGTTGGCATTAAAATGCTGGAACCTTATCTGAATGATCCACGCTGTCTTACAAGTAAGAGACTTGAAATCGAGAAAAGACTTCAGGGAATAGAGAGTATTCGTCTGGGAGGGATAGCTCCTGACTTTGCAACTAAAGATGACATCGGAAGACCAATCCAATTTCTAAATTATAAGACCAAAGCACGATATAAACTCGTCTTCTTTTGGTCTGCTGATTGCCAGCACTGTAAAGATTTAGTCAAGGAGATGTATCCATGGTATTTGCAAGTTGGAGGAAAAAAAGTAATGGAGGTTTTTGCTCTTAGTGTTGATTTTACAGATACAGAAACCAAAGCTTGGGAGGAAGCCAAAGCTAAATTGCCTGGCTGGAAGAATTTTAAAGCAAAGGGAGGTATTAACGGGCCTGATGCAGCAGCTTATTTTGTGTTAGCTACTCCAACTATGATTTTGGTGGATGCTAAAACTAATAAAATTGTAGCATTGCCTGAAAATTTAGAGCAACTACAGGCCGCAATGAAATAACCTTTCTATTATATGTTTATCTGTTGTGCAAAGTGCGAGTCGGTTTTTCCGGTTCGCACTTTGTGTCAGGATGTGGCTGCAGGTAATGCTACATAAGTTTGTCGTTGATAATACAAATAAATTTCCTCAAGTTTAACGGGTTTATTCCCGAAAGAACTTGTTATTGAGTAATCTCTCGCTTTAATGATTAAATTTAGTTAAGTTTTTGGTAATAAGTTAGGTTGATCATATTCTT
>Ga0302205_10000347_pt1 | contig 20061 bp, 11 predicted proteins | sample II_Fen_E1_3_FD_194582 | JGI IMG/M metagenome (GOLD analysis project Ga0302205, IMG submission 194582) | Peat permafrost microbial communities from Stordalen Mire near Abisko, Sweden - II_Fen_E1_3 | ecosystem: Environmental > Terrestrial > Soil > Wetlands > Permafrost | place: Sweden: Abisko...
CATCGCCTTCACTCGTAAAAGAAGTATTGTATCCATTGTAAAATGCCCAGCTATTCTCAAAAATAACCGATTCATAAGCATTGATACAATCGTAACCATCGTCACTATTAAACCAGGCGCGGCAACCGGTAATTTTATTTCCCGTTCCACCCTGGGCCGGATGGAAACCAAAACCATCCGTATTTCCACCTTTTCCGCTTTCTGAAAGGTAGTCCCAATTACGATATGCATCACAGTTTTTCACCAGATTATTAGCCCCTTTTGTGAGATAAAATCCAATAGCCATACCATCATGCATGCTCAGGTTTTCAAAAATGTTATTACTTCCCACATTACGGAAACATTCCGATTGTGTATGAGTTAGAATCGTAACCTGCGTTCCAATCACTTCCAAACCTTTAATATGCAACCATGAACCGGTTGTATAAAAAACAGTATTCCGGTAACCGACAGGTTTTACATTAGACATATCAAAAATAGGATGTTCACCCGGATAAGCCCAATAGCAAATGCGTTTGCTGTCAGAAGTCCCGCTTTTGTTCAGATAATGCATACAAGCATAAGGACCCACAGCAGAAGTGTAACTGATCTGAGATTCTTTCATTACATACGTCCCTCCCCTTAGATAAACTGTATCGCCAGCTACCACATAGGATTGTGCTTTTATTATGCTGGCATAGGGTGCAGTGATTGATCCGGTTCCTGTTGTGTCGTTTCCGTTGGTGGCTACATAGTAGTTTCTTGCGAGCCCTCCTTGAACTAGGAAAACGAGACTAAATACTATCAAAACTAAAATTTGTTTATTCATTTGACTAACAAAATGTTTGGCTTCGGAGCCTGTTTCATGCCTGTACCCAGAAAAAAGCTTGTATGAGGCGGTTGATTATAACCTACATTTTGAGTAGCAATGGCTAAACGATATTGAGGATCGTGCATCAAGGTATAAATACGGTGATGAGTTGGAATTGTTGTGGTATAAATTCTCAGGTTTTTATTATCTGCCGTTCGAAAAATAACTTCTTCCCGCCAGTCGCCAAACAAATCGGCACTCAAAGCGGGTGTAGCTTTAGTCCCATTATTAGAAACACAACCTTCAGCGGTAAACAGTCTTCCCACATTATACTTGTCTATATGATTTTTATCGAGTAACTCCCGGCTTAAGTCACCGTCCCACCAAATCACAAAGTTGGTAGAAACCGGTGAATCGCCGATTCGTTCTCCTTTCATATTCAGAAGACCCTTTGAACCCGAATACCACATTTCAGCACCAGGGTTTGAAGGGTCAATATCTTCGGCAACTCCCCGACCGACATCTTGATCCATTGAGCCTTTATAGAGTATCTCACCGGTTTTAGCATCATAAACAGCAGCCCCAGGCCCTTTTGTTCCTTCTTCAATCTCATGAATACCAAAAACTTCTAACCCAGGTCGACCAGGATCAAGAACACCAACATGAACAGCATCGCCATGACGAAGACCTGTAGAAAACAATCCTTTACCATTATCGTCTACTACCATAGAACCGTAAATAATCTCATCTTTGCCATCTCCATCAACATCTGCCACACTTAGGTTATGATTGCCCTGTCCTGAAAAAGGATTTTCACCATCCTTACTATCAAATACCCAACGCGAAGTCAGTTTTCCATTTCTCCAATCCCAGGCAGCCAGCACAGTTCTTCCATAATAGCCCCTGCACATAACTACGCTTGGGTGAATCCCGTCAAGATAAGCTATACAAGCCAGAAAACGATCACAACGATTTCCTGTGCTGTCGCTTTTACCATTTCCGCCATGACCATTCCAACCATTTATCGGATAACGATTCGGAATATAATCTGTTGTTGCCAAAGCCTCACCGGTTCTGCCACTGAAGATGGTAAAATATTCAGGACCAGCCAATATTTTACCATAGGTAGAACGATTATTTTTATCTAAACTTCGCCAGTCTTTTGTAGAGTCTCCAATAACTTTTCCAAGTCCGTCAATAGTACCATCAGCTGTTTTACATGCAAATTCTGCAATTCCGTCACCATCCAGATCATAAACCATAAATTGAGTATAGTGAGCTCCTTCACGAATATTCTTTCCTAGGCTTATTTGCCACAAGAATGTTCCATCCATTTTATAAGCCTGAAAAATAGGAATATCTGAAATACCCGGTGAAGGAGTATCAATACTACGCCCTGTTTGATGAACTATAATTTCGTATTCTCCGTCTCCATCCAAATCACCCACCGAAATATCGTTAGGAGTATATCCGCGTGGAGTTCTGAGAGCTATGTTGATATATTGCTGAGCCGGACTATTGGCCTTTATGGTAAATGATTTGCTTGCCTTTTGTTCCTGTCCGTTTAATATAGCTTTTACGAAATAAGAATTATCAACTGAAAAATCTTGTCTGCCATCTTCGAAATTAGTACTTTCCTTTATCGGAGTTTTATTCAGTAGAACCGGTTTATTGTTTCCGCTTTGACGGTAGAGATTAAAAGCAATATCATTGGGTTCCGTTCCCAGTAATCTCCAGCCAATATAAACCGAATCGTTAGAATTACGAATGGCAATGACACCACGATCAAGGTATTCCATCTGTCTTTGAGCCATCGTCGATAGTGAGACAAAGAAGACCAATACCGGTATAATTAAAGATTTAGTTTTCATAGTTAGAATAACTGTTTATTATCATATTAAAACGGAAACATCGAGTATAAAACATTAGAGCTACTTTAATCAGAAATTATCTGTTCTGAAATTCGGTGTCCACAGCCCTTCTTTATTCGAAAGACTTGCAGGAGGATTTGTACCCCAGCAATAACGAACAGCAATAGGTTTAGCGATCTCTGAATTTGAAACCAGGACGGTTTTTCCATCAATCTTTGCATCTGCCCAAACCCATTTTTTGTCTTCACCACAGATTGCGAATCCGGTCAGTTTTCCATCTTTGGCCACCAATCCGGTGCCAACATGATCAAAATACAATCGAATGTTCTTACCCTCTACCTTGTACTTTTTATACATAGGTCCAGAGTACTCCACTTTTTCACCATACACCTTGGCACGCGCTGCCAATCCCAACCGATACCCGATTGCCTGTTTGTTTTTAGGATGAATATTTTCAGGCTGATCACCGGCGTTTTCAATGGCACAAACCATGGCTGTATTAGGAACCGAAAGGTTTTGAACCTGTGCTTCGCGAACGATCATCAAAGGATCATTCTTAACGGGCTCAGTCATTGGTTTGCCATAATTAGCCAACTGAACATAAAGGAAAGGAAAATTACCCAGTCCCCAACGTGTTCGCCAATCAGCAATCAGCGTTTCCATAATCTCACGATATTGATTTGCAGAAGGACCGTTCGATTCTCCCTGATACCAGATAGCTCCACGAATGGCATAAGGGACCAAAGGAGCAACCATACCGTTGTAGCAAACAATAGGATTGTGTTGGTCAAGTTCCGGATCCGGATTACGTGGAACTTTTGGTTTTTTGGCATTAACATCGCCCGATGCCGCCTGAGCTGCTGCCAAATCGCCATTGTATTTTGCCAATTGGTCTTTATACTTTTGCATTATACCGACACTATCGGCAACAAACTTTTCCCATTTCTGATTATAAGCGTCGAGCAAGGGTTTTAAATTTGAATGTGATTCTAAAGCTGATTTACTTATCCAGGTTTCGGCTGTACTTGCACCATACGCAGAAGTTATTAAACCAATGGGAACATGAAGTTTTTGATAGATTTCACGGGCAAAGAAATAAGCAGCAGCCGAAAAATGTCCAACGGTTTTAGGCGAACAAATCTCCCATTGTCCCACAGCATTTGTCTGAACCGTATTGTTTGGTGTAAAATCGACATCGAAAACACGAATCTGAGGATAATTGGCGCTTTCCACTTCCTGAGCTTCATTTTGCACTCCGCACCAATAGCGATTTTCTTTTGCTACGGTCATATCCATATTCGACTGTCCGGAACAAAGCCAGACTTCGCCTACATACACATCTTTCAAAGCTACGACGTTTTTCCCTTTAATCTCTAGTTGGTATGGTCCGCCGGCTTTTTGTTTATTCAGACGAACCATCCATTTACCCGAACCATCTGCCACTGTTGTTTGGCTCGCATTATTCAAAGTTACAGTTATTTGTTCTCCCCTACTAGCCATTCCCCAAACCGGAATAGCTACGTCACGTTGTAAAACCATATAGTCACAAAATAAAGAAGACGGCCTGACATCGGCAAGAAGTGATGTTGGAATAAATAAACCGACAAAGAGAAGTATAATTGGAAAAACTACTTTAAATTTTCTGTTAGTATTTAGCTTTATCATCATGAATTATTATTTAAGATATTTCCGGAGTTTACAGTTTTTCAATTCTTTAATTCCTTCTGCAACAATCTTCGCATTCAGCTTTGCACCAAGCAACGAAGTATGAGTGTGATCGCCATAATACATAAGCTGAATAGAGTCTTTTCCCATTTTATCCAGTTTATCAGCAATCAATTGATTTGCGTCCAGATACAATACTTTTTCCATAGCAGCTGCTTCTTTTGTCCATTTTCCGAAACCATCATTATTGCGTATTACAGCCACACTGTCTTTGGTTGTAAACATATTGCGGGGAATATGCGAAAGCAAAATCGGAGTGGCTTTTTTAGCTTTTACATCCTGAGCGTATTTGCGCATATACCATCCAAAAGAATGAACTGTTTCTGCTTTGCCTGTCAATTCCATAACCACTGTGGTATCATTATCACCATTACCTTTCAGCGAAGCACGGGCACGGCCAACATTCAATGAACCGGAATCATTGTGTCCGAATTGGATCAAAACAAAATCGCCGGGTTGAACAGCAGCCAACACTTTAGCCCAAAGTCCTTCTGTAATAAATGTACGACTGCTACGCCCACCTAAGGCATGATTCTCAACCGACACTTTTGTAGTATCAAACATGTCTCCAAAAAAGTGGCCCCAACCCCATTGTTTATTACTTCCATCATCTTTTCCATTTTTCATGGTTGAATCGCCCACTGTAAAAACAACCGGACGACCTTTCTTGCGGGATTTTCCGGCTTTATTTGGTTCTGCTTTTTTAGGATCGGCACCCGACTTTATCCCAAGTAAATCTTCTCCGGTTATTTTTGTCGTTTGGTTTCCTTTCTTGTTGTCAACATTTTGTGCTGAAACCGAAAAAGAAAAAGCAAGCATCAAAACAATTGTAAAAACTAATTTTAGTGTTTTCATTTAATGTATGGTTTATTTATTCTAAATTTTCAATCTCTACTTGAGCTGATAAACCTGTTGAAATACAATCTACGCAGAAATCGTAGTAGCGTAATTTTCGTATATGGATTCATTGTGATTAGCTAAACAAAATTAAAAATTAGTTTGTTATTAACAGGCTTTTTATGCTTGTTTTTTTAGAAATCTTATTCGAAAGTTGGCGGTTTAAAGCTTGTAACGAGCATAATCAATTCCAGACATCTTCATATAATCTTTAAATAAGGTAAATCCCATATCTTTACGACCATCGTCAACGTTACTTTCTTTCTTTTTTCTTCCTATTTAATACTGAATCGAAGGTATAAATCAGTAATACACTAAATGCTGAATATGCTAAACGACAAAATACTGATTTTAGCCAACTTGTATCGGTTAGCTTTAATTGTTTTATAAAAAAGAAATAAATAGTGGTTACAACCCAGATAAAAAGAAATATTAACCCTAAAACTTTATTTCGTTTTCTCTTAAAATCATTATTATCAAACCTTTTTCTTATTTCCTGTAAAATATAAACTGTAGAGAAAAGTGTGGACATGTTTATTGATTTTACAATAGCTTCCGGAACAAAAAACGGTTTGTTTCTGCCTGCATCATAGCCATAAAGATTCATTAAAAGCATAAAACAAAATATCATGAAAAAATAGACCGAAAAACGAATAGCTAAACTTCTTATTCTCATGTAATATTGAATTATTTCGATGTTAAATTAACCATTAGTTATTTCTTCTAAAATTCTATTTTATACCATTTCTCTTTTGTATCTTTTGAAATGATAAGCATCACTTTGTAAAACGATGCTCATCGTTTTAGAGCTTATTTAGGTGCCTTTACATAATCCACAGTATCAAGTACTTTTTGTACTTGTTTACCGGGGCGGAAGTTCAGGCTGTTGCCTTTGATATTGGCTGCCGTAAAATCTTCTTCTTTTTCCACACCTTCGCTGTTGATAGACATACTAAAACTTCCAAACTCGCCTAATCGCACAATTTTACCTTCGTTAAGTCGCTCAGGTACGAGATCGATTAAGGATTCGATACTAGCAAATACATCGGCTACACTTATACCGTTTCGTTTACTAATCTCAATAGCTAACTGACGTGTGGTTTCTTCGCCGGTACTTTTGGTAACAGCATAGAACTTACGTGGAGCTGTTACATCTTTTGGATTGACGCGTTGCATCAGAACATAATTAATTGCCATAATTTTGTTGTTTTTGATTGTTATTACTAAATTTATCTGCGACCCTGATTTATTATTCAGGTTTGTTTTTTGTTGTTCGAATACTTCAATTTACCAACCCGTATTCTGTTTCATGTTTGTATTTTTAAGCAATTCCAGCTGTGGAATAGGGAACAGATACATTTTATCATCCCAAGTACGGGTTTTCACATTGCGGGTGTAGGTAAAGGTACCATCACTGTTTTTTGTAATCTTCATTTCTGTGATTGATTTAAGTTTATCTGACTCTTTCCATCTCCTCAAATCCCAAAAGCGATGGCCTTCGAAAGCCAGTTCCACCATTCGTTCATTTTCGTACTTACTCCAAAAATTGTCCGGAGATAGTCCGGCAGGTAATGCAGGCATTAATACATCCGAACGGTTACGAATTACATTCACTGCTGCACGAGCTGATAAAGGAAGTTCGGCAGATGTTGCATCAGCTGATCCCAGGTACTTAAAAGCAGCCTCGGCATAATCAAGATAAAACTCGCCCAACCGATACGTGATCCATGAGTGACGTTTCTTGTTGATTTTTGAAGCGGTGAGGTTAACTGAAACATCACAATATTTTTTCAAATAATATCCCGTAGGAGTTGCTCCGGAGATGGGTTCGCCATTTGCACCGCCATAATAAGTTTGAATGGCAAGTGTATTATAGCTTGGCCATCCGGTATCGCCATTCTTTGCTATGGTGAGGTTGAAGCGCGGATCCCGTCCGGTATATGGATTTTTCGGATCATAGCCACTGCCGGTTTCATTCCAAAGTTTACCGGTGGCTTTCATTTGGTATGCATCAACCAAATTTTGCGTAGGGCAGTTTCCTGAATTTCCACCCTCCACTCCTATCGGGAAATTGTAAGACTCCAGAGAATTTAAATCGCCGATGCGGCGGACAAAGATCATTTCCTTGTTTTGCCAGTTGGTTTGTCCCCATAAATCAGCATATTTACCCAGTACGGTACCGTATTTAGCACATGAATCTAATACAGCCTTATTTGCTAAAGCAGCTTTATGCCACAATTCGGCATCGTTGCCGGAATTGAACAACGGACTAGCTGCATATAAAGCAGCACGGGCTTTTAATGCCAAAACGGCCAATCGGTTTGCACGACCTGTTTCGGGCGATTCATCCGGAAGTGCATACGCTCCTAAATTGGTATAGTCAACCGGAATTTTATTCACTATAGCATCACATTCGCTCGCAATAAATTTAAAAATTTCGCTGGAAGAAGTCTGTGATACTTTGTTTACATCTTCCGTTGTTAGCTGAGTTGTAAATAACGGAACATCACCGTATTGTCGAACTAAATTAAAGTAAAAATATGCCCTGAGAAATCGTAATTCATTCGGGTAATTGTTATAACGAAACATCTGGGCCTGATAGTCTTTATTGAGTGCCAAATCAGGAAAAGTGAGCCCCTGATATTGACTCAAAAATAAATTGATGCTTTGAATAGCCGAATAGCTGTTGCTCCATGTTCCTGACTTTGCATTGACGGGGCTCCATGCTCCGTTGTAGAAATCGTTGATCTCATTAGACTGCAGCGCATATTCGGATTCATCGCTTGCCGAACCCTGAAATGCTCCGGAATACGTTCCAAAATCATAATCCAATTTAGCATAAATATTGGTTACCAATCCCCCTACATTTGAAAAGTTGAGGGTCATATAGTCTTTGTTGTAATTAGAATACTCGTGATAGTTCATCTGATCATTGCACGAAGCCAGAGCTACCGAACAAAGAATTCCGCCTACTATTATTTTAAATTTCATGATCATTCAAATTATTAAATTATTAAAAACCGATAGTTAACCCTGCCACTACACTACGAGTCAATGGATTTGTTGCTCCGTATGCTTCAGGGTCTGAGACTTTAATATGGTCGAAGCAAAGCAAATCAACTCCTCTGACATATAGTTTGGCATTGTCCATAATTTTCACTCGTTTCAATAAAGCCTGTGGAAAGTTGTAATACACTTCAACCTGACGCAACTTCAAAAAAGAACGGTCTTCCAACCAAACAGTATTTGTCTGGAAGTTATTCTTGTTACTCTGTGATGTCAAACGAGGGTATTTTGCATTCTGATTATCCGCTGTCCAACGATTGTCGTAATAATTTTGAGAAATAGTGGTATTATTAATCAAAGGCCAGTAAATACTCTGTGTATTCAATACAGCAGAGTAACGACCGGTTCCCTGAAACATAGCACTAAAACCAAGTCCTTCCCATTCGGTACCGAGGTGAAATGAATAATAAACTTCGGGAGCTGTAGTGCTGTAGCCGATAGCAATTTTATCATTTTCATCAATCTTACTATCTTTATTTACATCTTTATATTTGATGTCGCCCGGCTTTACGGTACTGAAATTCTGTACCGGACTGTTATCAATGTCGGCCTGATCTTTAAAGAATCCGATAGCCTGCAAGCCATAAGTCTGTTTTAGCGGATTTCCGGTTTGTACCAGATTGGAAAATATTCTTGGTTCTTCCAACTGGTTAATGATCTTGTTTTTTGCAAGTGTGAAGTTACCACCGAGATTGAGCGTGAAATCACCCACCTTTTTATGGTAATCAGCACCGACTTCAATGCCCCAACTATCTACAACCCCTGCATTTTCATAAGGTGCAGTGAAACCTAATAAAGAAGAGTACACTCCACTTGAAGCAACCCAAATATCACTTCTCCTCTGATAATAACCGTCTACCGTAATATCTAGCCCTTTAAATAAAGTAGCATCAATACCAATGTTGTATTTATTGGCTTTTTCGTGAGTAGAGTTAAGTGAAGCCAGTTGTCCCAACGTCCAGCTACCTAAGCTTGAAGAATAACCTGTATCAAAGTTATAAAGGCTACCACCAGAATAAACCTGTTCCCAATAATCCTCTACCGAATTCTGATCTTTGTCAAGTGGAAGGTTATCAGCATTAATAATACCCCAAGAAGCTCTCAACTTCAAAAAATCAATGAAAGAAATATTTTTCATGAAATTTTCTTTGGATAATACCCAGGCAGCAGAAACCGTGGGCGAAAAAGCCCATCTGTGTTCCGGAGCCAGTTTATTGGAGGCAGAAGCAACCAGAGTCAAGTCTGCAAAATAACGGTCATTAAATCCGTAATGGGTATATGATGACAAGTTTTGACGATACCAGGTATTATTCAATCCCATAACATTACGATACTCATAATCCCATTTTAGTTGAGAATACACTTTGTGAGCTCCTAAAATACGATTGTAATCAAGACTTCCAAAAAAGTTGAATTTACGTGTCCATGTGCTCAGACTGGAAGTTGTACCCATTCCGCTTTCTGTACCACCGGTATAGTGTTGAGTAGTTGTTGGCGCTCCATTACTCCATGCCGTTACAGCATCGCTTCCATAAACATAGGTTTTAGAATGGTCTTCCCAATAAGAAGCAGCATTGTCATAAGCCACCTGAACATTAGCACCCAAGCCCGGAAGTACAGCAGACAAGTCTTGTTTTAAAGTCATATCAGTAAAGAAAGTACGGATATGACCCTTCGAATAAGATGCTGCCTGCGACAAAGCCACGGGGTTATCTGTACCATCCCAGTTAGCATTGCCACCCCAAATTCCATCCTTAGTTTTTATTGGAAAAGCTGCCGAAGGGATTGAATCAATCTTACTCCACAGATTAACAGAAGCTCCTGGTCTGCTTGACTCTGTTAATGAACCTAATATGTTCAAAACTAATTTAGTTTTGTCCGTTAAGTCAATATCCAGGTTAGTTCTCATATTGCCTTTCGAATATTTATTCTGAGTAGAATATCCACTATTTACATTGGCATTGGCTATAAATCCATCGTTATTTGTCAAATCGAGCAGAGTATAATAACGAAATTTTGAACCTCCTCCACGAAAACTTACATTATAGATATTAGATGCGCCGGTATTTTTGAAAGTATTTTTAATCCAGTCAACATTCGGATAGAGATACGGATATTGTCCCGATTTAAATGCACTTAATTCATCGGCAGAATATCTGGTACTCTGTCCGTCATTCGTCAAAGCTTCATTAACTGCATTGGCATACGTATAAGAATCGGTAAATTTAGGACGACGCGCTTCCCAGTTTATCACGTGGTCGTAACTGAATTTGACCTCCTTGGTATTGTATTTTCCGCGTTTGGTTACAACGTTGATAACTCCATTAATCCCTTTGTATCCGTAAAGAGCTACAGCGGCAGCATCTTTCAGAATATTGACGGTTTCAACTTCCTCCGGACTGATATTTGATAAATCGCGCTCAATACCGTCCACCAGTGTCAGCGGTGTGTTGCTTGATAAAGTCTGCAATCCCCGAACATAAAATGTAGGTTCGTAAGCAGCATAATTTCCGGCATTCTGTAGTGTTGTGAGCCCTAATCCAAGTCCAAAAAGAGAATTTGAAATATCCTTTGCTCCACGTTTATTAAATTCCTCGTTAAATATTGTTGATACAGACGCTGTAGATTCTTCGATACTCTGGGGCATATTATAACCGACATTAACCGCTTGAGCAGAATATCCCAAAACAATAGTCATTGGCTTATCGGTTTCTACCTCTACAGTTTTAAGCCCTTTGTCCGACGACAGTATTTGTAACTTCTGATTTTTCGAAGCATTTATTTTAAATTTCCCGGCTTTGTTAGTTTCCACTCTATTCTGAGGATTACTAACTGTGCTTACTGATGCTCCGTAAACGGGATGCCCCCATTTATCCAGCACAATTCCTGTAATATTGCTGTTTGACTCCTGAGCGAATCCATGCAAACTTATGCAAGCAAGAAAAGTCAGAATTACTATTTTTTTATTTTTCATAAACATTCGATTTTTAATTGTACTGATTAAAAATTACCATCCCGGATTCTGAGTAAGTCCATATCCTTTGTTGACTTCAGTCAAAGGAAATGGAGACAGATACCATTTAGGATCGAATCCATTTGTCCACCAGTAACGACTTGTATTAGATAACTCAAACTTTTCATACTCAAAATGAGTCGGCTGTAATGCTGTTTTTTTATCTCCATTATACCATGCTGTTTCTACCCGAACCCCATTGGTGATCCGATAAATACGTAGCCCATGCAATTTTTTCTCAAACCGGTCTTTCATCTTGTAACGGATCATATCAAAGAAACGGCAGTCTTCCATTCCCAATTCACAAACGCGTTCACGCAGAATTTCATTCAGTAAGGCATCTTTATCGCTAGTCAGATTCTTGGTCGGATTACATGCTACCAAGCCTTTTAAGCCTACACGTTTCCTAATAATATCAACCTGGTCGACAGCCCCTTGCAAATTGTTGTCAGCCTGAAGTAAAGCTTCTGCATAAGTCAGGTATATTTCAGAAAGACGCAGATAAGGCCATTCAGTATACTGGCGAAGCATATCCTGACCCATATAGTGCTTGTTGTTTGCATATCCAGTGGCATAATATCCGTTTTCTGTTTTCGGACCTGTTGTAGCATCAGTACCTCCAACCCATAGTTCATAACTGGTACCACTCATATTTCCGGTGCTTCGGTCCAAACTTTTCTGCATACCATTTACAATTACGGTTTCATAGAGTCTGGGATCTCGTGTAAGTGTCACTGCTGTTGCTACAGTTCCCGTGCTAAACATCTTGTCTAAATTTCCGGCTGCTGCAGTTTTATCCCAGTCGAAAGGAGTACCGTCGGCCCAGGGAAACATTTCTACATATTCCTGCGTAGGAGTATAAGCCAGGCGACCATTGTCACACCACGAATGCCATAAATAATAAGAAGAAGTGAAGTTATCTGTTGTAGTGACACGTGTGCTATGAAGTAACTCCGTGCTACCTATGTAAGAGTATGCTGTACGATATGCAGCGCGATAGTCGCTTGGACGTGTACCCGTAGCCTGAACCAAGGCGTAGTAGCCATTTGCAGCTAATTCCTGAAAGAATTTTTCGCAAGCAACTTTACATTCTGTCCATAATTCAGGTTTATAGCTACCGTACCATATTGCATGATCAGTTGAGCCTGAATAATAAGGTTGAGCATCGTTGAACAAAGGTGATGCTGCAAATAGCAGAATTCGACATTTTAAACCCAGTGCTCCGGCTCTGGTCCAATGTCCTGCTTCATTCGAAACATCAGCGGCACTAAAGTTCCATGGCAGATCAGTAGCCGCCTCGTCCAGTAAACCGTCCATAAAGTTGACGGTTTCTTCTACGCTACCTCGTGGCAAATCATAACTGGCATCAGTTCCACTAAAAGACTTTTTGATGATAGGTAATCCTCCATAATGACGGAAAATATCGAAATAGCGAGAGGCAATCAAACACTTAGCCTCAGCTTTCATTTGTTTTTTTTCTGTATCGGACAAGCCCGGCACCTTATCGACATTTTCAATCAGCAACCAGGATGCACGAACTGCTTCCCATACTTTATTGTGCAAATAATCGAATTTATCCTGATATCTTCCATAACCCGAAGTGTGTGCACCTGAGTAGTATTCACCCGTCATAGCAGTGCTCGACCAGTGATTGTGCCAGCAGTCGGAGAGCACTTCAAATTTTCCTACATAAGGGTTATTGACCCAAGCCATGGACTGATCATTAACATAAGGTAATCCGTAATATTGATATGCATAAATAGTAGTCAGAAACTGACGCGTGTATTCAGCATTATTAAAAACAGTATCGGCTGTTACAGTTCCACCGGGGGCTTTTTCAAGAAATGCGTTGCCAAACTTAAGTTCGTCCACACAGGAAGTAGTAGCTATTAAAACCAGTCCAACAAGGGCTGCAATAGAGCCTACATTTTTATTTTTGATTTTCATTGTATTTCAGTGTTATATGGTTAGAATCCAAGTTTCAAACTCAAAGAATAAGTTTTTGTCAAGGGATAAGAAGGGGCATTACTTGCAGTTGACTCTGGATCGCCCCACTTGTATCCTGTAAAGGTAAGCAGGTTGTAACCACTAAAAGCCAGTTGACAAGTGCTCAGTCTTAACTTCAGCATGAGTGGAAAATGGAAATTATATGCAATCTGTATACTCTTCAAACGAAGATATCTTGAGTTTTTTTCGTATAAAGTAGAGGCAGCATAGTTATTAGAGGCATTAACCCATGTGGCACGCGGATAAGCTGCATCTTGTGACGGATTATCAGCAGTCCAGGTATTGTTGTATTGATAAAGTAATAGACCCCCTTGTGTACTACTGCTGCCGCTAACAAATGGTTGGCGAAATACGTCAGAGATAACGCGACTAACATTCCAGGCTGCTGTCCATTGCAGGGTTACATCAAAATTATTCCAACTAAATCCCATATTCGAACCAGCCGTATATTCAGGATCATCTGTATAACCTAAGCCACGGCTCATATCATTAGAGTCAATAATACCGTTGCCATCCAGATCTACATAAACACAATCACCCGGTTTCAAAGCTACTGTATAAGCAGGAAAAGGCTTTCCGAATGTCTTTGCATAAAGTGCTGGAGTATTTTCATCGTAATATCTCCAAAATTTGTACAAACTGTTAGCACCAATACGATGTCCTTTAGCATACTGATAATCGTTGTTCTGAGGAGCCTCTTTTCGTTCGATGATCTTATTCTGGTTGTATGAAAGATTTAAACCAACCCAGTAGTTGAACTTATCACCTATTTTATCATTCCATTTCAACGAAACTTCCCATCCCCAACTGTTTACGCGCCCTAGATTAGAGTAAGGAGTAGTAAAACCTAAAATACCCGGAGCAGTTCCATCTTGAAGTAAAATATCTTTACGACGTTCAAAAAAATAATCAAAACTGGTTTTAAAACGATCATTTAGGAAACTGGCATCTACCCCATAGTTTTGTTTGAAAGACTTTTCCCAAGTAACATCTGCATTGTTTTTCGCAGCTTCATAGGCTCCTAAGCTTAACGTAGGATTTAGTATTCCAAAGTTATAGCCATAACCTAGTCTATTTGTAGCCGTGTTATTATTTACTCCGTAAGGATCTGAAGTATACATAAATCGGCTACCACCCACTTTATCATTACCGACCAAACCTAAAGAAGCACGAAGTTTCATGTAGCCTATTATAGGTTTAATCGGTTTCCAGAACTTTTCTTCGCTAACTACCCATCCTACAGAACCGGCAGGGAATGTACCAAAACGTTTGTCGGGAGCAAAGTTTTCAGAGCCATTGTAACCAACATTAAATTCAGCCAGATACCGGCTTCTCCAGTCATAAGTTACACGTCCTACCAAGCCAACATACCCCTTTGGTATATCAGAATAAGTTTCAGGATAATAGTCTTTAGACTGGTTATAAAGCACCAATGCACCAAAGTGGTGATTTCCAAAACTCCGATCATAATTCAATCCGGCCTCCATATACCAGTTACGATCTTTTCCTGATGTTTCTGTATATTTGATCTGACTGTTTTCACCACTTTTTCTGTATCCTATTGTTCCGTCGCTCTTGAGTACGGGAGTGTATGTGGCGATAGAAGAAGATCCATTTTTGTATACAGTAAAGTCACTGTTGTAGGATCCTTTAATTTTGGCGGAAAATCCTTTTGTTATAAAATCCAGTTTCTGATTTAAAATAAGGTCGGTATTCAACGAGTTGACGCTGGTTGACATAAATCCTGACGCAAATCCGTTCACATAATAGGTCATGCCAGCACCTCCTACAAAAGGTAATGCAAGATCGGAATAGTCTGTTGCAGCATATACCATCTTTCCGTTTACTAAACCAGGACTGGAAAACGGAGTAGCCCAATACATATTCTTTAGCATCCCTGAGCTTCCTTGTCCGGTGTATGGCTTATTGGAATTATTTACGTAACCTCCCAGATTTAACGACAATGTAGTTGTATTAGTTACATCAATATCCAGATTTGAACGATAGTTAAAACGATTATACTGATAAGTCAAATCGTATGGTAATCCGAACTGTTTAAATAACCCTCCTTGTGTATAAGCACCAGCAGAAACAAAATAACGCACTGTCTTAGTACCTCCCGAAATGTTGACATTATGCTGTGTCTGCAAAGTATAGTCCTTCAAGCAATAATCTACCCAATTTGTATCAGGAAAACGAATAGGATCAGAATGATCTTTGAACTTCTGTATTACAGCATCAGAAAACATAGGACTTGCTGCAGGGTTATCACTTTTCTGCATCTGATTATAAAAAGTTGCATATTGGTAAGAGTTCGCAAATTCGAGTGTTTTGGTTGGTGCAATGATACTAGTCGAGGTAGTAAAAGATATTTTAGCTTTTCCTTCCTGACCACGCTTAGTTGTAATCAAGATAACGCCATTGGCTCCACGAACTCCAAATACAGCTGTAGCAGAAGCATCTTTAAGAACTGTAAGACTCTCAATTTCATTAGGGTCAATATTGTTGAAGTCCCGTTCAACACCATCCACCTGGATTAATGGTTTTGCATCAGTCCAGGTGGCTTTACCACGGACAAAAATATTAGCAGCATCTGCGCCCGGTTCTCCGGAATATTGTACAGTTGTAAGACCTGTTAATTGACCTGATAACATATTAGATACTGATCCTGTAGGCGTTTTTAGAAGTTCGTTTCCTTTTACACTGGAAATGGCACCGGTAATGGTTACTTTCTTTTGTGCACCATAGGCAACAACTTCAACATCTTTCAGCATTGTCGAATTTTCTGAAAGAGCAATCTTCATTCTTTCGTTTTGAGCAATAATCGACTTTGCTTCAAAGCCAATATAGGATACAATTAATTTTGTACCAACAGGAACATTCAATTTAAATACTCCATCAATATCAGTAATGGTGCCGTTTTTTCCACCTTCTACTTTTACATTAGCTCCAATAATTGCTTCTCCTTTGGCATCAGTTACAATACCTGTTATAATATTTTTTTGTTGTTGAGCGGCATTTCCAACAGCTAAGGCAGGCTGTACTCCCACTAGTAGTATAAAGGATATGGCTAAATGGAATAGAAAAATTGGTGGTTTGATGAGTAATCTGGTCTTCCACCTGTGGAACCGGAATAGTTTTTGTTTCATAAGATTATTATTTAATTTAAAAAGTTAACTTGTTGATTTTTTTTAAATTTGTTCTGTTGCAAATTCATTAATGCGTGGTCATCGAAATATTCTAGGGTGCCCATTGGCATCATATGCATTCAGAATAGCATCCTTAACTGAGTAACTCAGCCCAATGTCATAACTATTGATAGTATTCTTTTTCATTCACTCATAAATATTAAATTAGAACTGGTTATGGATTTTAGTATATCTTGTAATTTTCTTCCATCATTTTATATCTTACGCATAAAAATATGTGGCAAAGTTAATCTAAACTCATTTTTTCGAGAATGTATTTTTGTTCATTATAATGGAATTCTGAACTTATCTTCCTTCATATTTTTACTAAATGATTATATTCCATTCCTCCTGTGTTCTTATATCAAAAAGCTGTAATAAATGAGGTACACTGTCTGTCAATCTTAGATATATCTAAAGAAGTACCAATCACGAAAACCTATAAAATTGTTCAAATACATAGATTTTTTATTGCATTCAGTACTGTTATGCTGTTTTGACATGACATATATTTAATATATTCCTTATATTTACAGCAAAAATTGCATTATGATGCCACTATGTGCCATTAAGCTATACAAAAGTTGAATTATCCATAAAAAAAAATCGCACTTGCTTTTATATTAAAATGATGAATCTGCTAAGAAGAATAACCAAAATCTTTTCTCAGCAGTTATTGCTGTGGCAAATAACTGCTCATTATTATGTTTGGTTGCTGAATAGCGACTTATAATTACATAGACTTGTTTGATGTAAATTTGTAACTATTTTACACGATTAAACTTGAAATTATCAACCCTATGAATCTATTAAAATCCACAATTTTCGCATTACTTCTCATTATTTTACCTGCAAAATCAAGTGCAACTGTAAATAGCAATTTACAGTTCAGCCAAATCAGCACAAAAGAGGGATTATCTCAAAATACAGTAAGAACAATACTCGAAGATAAGAAGGGTTTTATTTGGGCAGGGACTTTGGACGGACTAAACAGATATGACGGGTATAGTATTATTGCTTACAAACCTCAATTAAATAATCCAAATTCACTCATAGACCACCGCGTAAAAAATGTATATCAGGACAAAGACGGATATTTGTGGATAAAAACATATAAAAATGAGTTTAGTTGTTATAATCCTGTTCTCGATTCATTTATCGATTATCATCCATCCGGTACGCTCGACGGCAATATCTATTTTGTGAATTATTTTGAAGCTTCAAACGGAGAAATATGGTTATGGGGGAACCCGAATGGATACCTGCTTCGTATAAATAAAAGTGGAGAAAAGTTCATCTCAAAATCTTTTCTAACTGAAAGAAAAACTGCAAACAAAAAAAACTGCAAGTTTCTGATTGAAGATTCCAAGTCTGCAATATGGGTTGGAGGAGAATCCGGACTTTTTAGGATAACCGGTGATAGAATACAAAATATCTTCTTCAAGAAACATTCTTTCACCAGTGCAATTAGAATAAATGACAAAATATATTTTGCAACGGAAGAAGCCAGTGTTATAGAATACGATACTAAACGAAAATCATTTAATGAAACAGTTAACACTCTGCACCAATATAGCTATACCAATGTAGCTAAACTTTCAAATCAGGAATTACTGATAGCGACAAAATCCTCCGGACTAATCTCTTACAATTTCAATACTAAAATTTTCGGAAAACCAGATTGGACAAAAGATTCACAACTTAAAGGAGAGATAGAGTTTATAATAGATAAGAATCAAGGTATTTGGATGTATAACCATTCAGGAATAGCATGGTATTATAATCAAAAGACGCAAAAAGTAAAAAAGATGGAGCTGATTCCAGCGTCGATTGCCCAAATTATAGATCTGGAAAGATATAATATTCTAATAGACTCCAAAGGCCTTATTTGGATTACCACCTATGGTAATGGGTTATTTTGTTACAATCCCAAAACCGAATTACTTCAGAATTATAAATATAGCGCTAATAAAAATAGTCCGGCATCAGATTATCTACTATCCATTACCGAGGATAAATATGGTAATATCTGGATTGGAAGCGAATATGCAGGAATAATCAAAGTCATTAAATCAAATTACGAAATTCAGGTTATCCATCCTGAAAAAGAAACCTCTATTGGAAAAAATAATAATGTACGCACCGTACTTAGCGATGCGTTCAACAAAATATGGGTGGGCACAAAAAACGGTAGCTTATATGTATATGATAATACCTTATCAACAGGCAAGTGCGTATATAAAAACATGAATCCTTATGCATTTATGCAGGATATAAAAAAAAGGATGTGGGTAGGTACAAAAGGAAAAGGATTGTATATCATTGATATGGCAAGCTACAAGGAAGTGGCACACTACACGAATGTTGAGTCCGACATTAATTCGCTAAGTAACAATACCATATTTAGTATTTGCAAGGATACCAAAAACCGCGTATGGGTAGGAACCTTTGGTGGAGGAATAAATCTGACAGAAGAGACTGCTAAAGGATTAAAATTCAGACATTTTTTCTTCGACGATGGAAACCGAAGCTATATTCGTTATATCTATCAGGATAGTAAAGGTAAAATATGGGTTGCCAGCAGCGATGGAATTATTTTCTTTGATCCTGAGAAACTTATAAAGAATCCAAAGGCTTACAAAACCTACCGGATGGACCTTCATAAAGAAAACAGTATCAACTGTAATGACATAAAAACAATATACGAAGACAAAGAAGGCACCATCTGGATAGGGACGGCCGGAGGAGGACTAAACGAATATGTGCCAGCTACAGCCAATAAAAAAGAACATTTTGTTGCATACACAATTTCAAATGGCTTATCAGGCGACTTTGTAACAGGTATTCTTGAAGATAAAGAACATAATTTGTGGATAAGCACCGAAAGTGGAATTACCAAGTTTAATAAAAAACGAACTGCATTTACAGTATACCAATTTTCAGATAAGATATATGGAAATCAATTCAATGAAAATGCAAATATCTATTATAAAAATTCTAATATGCTATTGGGAAGTCTTGATGGATTAGTGGCATTTAATCCTGAATCATTTGTTCCCGATCAAAACACCCCTTCGGTTACCTTGACAGATTTTTCCATTTATGATGTGAAAGTACAAAGTGGAAAAGAAGATTCTCCATTAAAACGTTCTATAAGCTATTCTGACAAAATAGAACTGAGTTATAAACAAAATACCTTTACCATTGAATTTTCATCTTTAGCATTGAAAGATCCACAAAAAAATAAGTATGTGTATATACTCGAAGACTATGACAAGCAATGGAGTTCGGTCAGCAATCACAATACAGCGACATATAAAAACCTTTCTCCCGGAAAATACATATTCAACGTAAAAGGGGCAAATAGCGATGGTATGTGGAATAATGAAGCTACGCAAATCGAAATAATAATAACTCCTCCTTTCTGGAAATCATGGTATGCATATATCTTTTACAGCTTACTACTGGCATTTCTGTTGTATACTGCATTCAATATTATTCGTA
>Ga0302205_10000355_pt1 | contig 19930 bp, 17 predicted proteins | sample II_Fen_E1_3_FD_194582 | JGI IMG/M metagenome (GOLD analysis project Ga0302205, IMG submission 194582) | Peat permafrost microbial communities from Stordalen Mire near Abisko, Sweden - II_Fen_E1_3 | ecosystem: Environmental > Terrestrial > Soil > Wetlands > Permafrost | place: Sweden: Abisko...
GCCGTATAGACCAGCGAACCAGTTTGATTGACGGAGGCGGACAGAATACGGTCGTTCACCGTTTTCTCAACAGGCAAGCTTTCACCCGTCAGGGCGGATTCATCCATGGAGGAACGACCGCTCAGCACCGTGCCGTCGACCGGAGCCAACTGGCCGGGTTTCAGCACTACTTCGTCACCGACCCGGACCTCTTGCACGGGAATCGGCATTTCTGAACCGTTTCGCAGCACAATGGCTGTTTTCGGTCCCAGATTCAGTAATTTGCTGATGGCTTCGGTGGTTTTGCTCTTGGAGCGGGCTTCGAGGAATTTCCCCAAAGTCACCAACGTCAGTATCGTGGCGGCAGATTCAAAATACAGGTTGTGGGCCAGTTCAAACACTCTGAGCGTATCACCGTGACCGACGGCTGCATCCAGCTGAAACATCACCCAGAGGCCGTAAACTAGCGCGGTTGTGGAACCCGTCGCCACCAGCGCATCCATATTGGGTTCCAGATGCCAAAGCGATTTGAACCCGTGTTGGAAGAAGGCACGGTTCAGGTATATAATGGGTAAAGTCAACAGAAACTGCATCAGGACGAATGCCTGGACGCCGGCAAAGCCGTCTAGGAACGAAGGGAAGGGCAAACCCGTCATGTGCCCCATGGTAAGGTACATCAAAGGCACTAAAAACACCACCGACCACCAGAACCGTTTCCGCATCGAAGAGGTTTCCGTATCGGCTGAACGCGGTGTCGACTTTTCTGCAACCGATTGGACGGCAGCCTCGTAGCCCGCCTTTTCCACCGACTGTTCAATCTGTTCGATGCCGGTTTTGGCCGTATCATAGGTCACGACCATGCTGTTGGTGAGCAATTGGACATGCACCTCCAAGACGCCTTCCTGCTTGCCTACATTCCGTTCAATGGCGCCTGCACAGGCGGCACAGGTCATGCCCGAAACATCAAACTTTTTAGTTTCCATTGTGAATAGTTGAAAAGCAAAAATAATCAAAGACTGCAACAATCACAACTGTTTCTTCAAAAATCGTACCTTTGCGACAACATTGCTTTTTTGGCAGTTCCCACATTCTATGAAATCATTGCTCAAGTTTTTGAAAGACTGGTCGTTGCCCTTGGCCATGCTAACCGGCATTGTCTTTTACCGCTTTTTCAACCACCTTTCCGTGGTGATTCCCTACCTCATCTTTGCCATGTTGTTGCTGACTTTTGCCAAACTGACACCCCGCAAGGTACGTTTCAGCCCCTTGCACATTTGGTTGGTGCTCATTCAACTGGTCGGATGCCTGGTGGTTTATTTTCTGCTTTACAAAACCGACCAGGTCTGGGCTGAAAGCGCCCTCATCTGCGTGCTGGCCCCCACCGCCACTTCTGCCGCAGTCGTAACAGGCATGCTGGGCGGAAGTGTGGCCTGCCTAACCACGTATACCCTTATTGGCAACCTGATGATTGCCATTGCCGCCCCTATCATCTTTTCATTGGTCGGCCCTCAAAGCGATTTGGCTTTTCTGGACTCCTTCCTTAAAATCCTGAGCAAAGTGGCTCCTTTATTGATAACACCCCTGCTGCTCGCCTGGTTCATGCAACGATTCACTCCCAAAGCGCATCAGGTCATTCTGAAATGGAATCACATGGCCTTTTACATCTGGACCGTTGCACTGGCCATAGTCACGGGCAAGACCGTCAGCTTCCTGGTCGATCAGAAAAACCCCAATGTAGGCATGGAATTGCTTATTGCCGGAACATCGCTGGTCATCTGCCTGCTGCAATTCTTCGGTGGCAAAAAAATCGGCAGCATTTACAACAAACGAATTTCGGGAGGGCAAGCCCTTGGGCAGAAAAATACCGTCTTGGCCATCTGGATGGCGCAGACCTTTTTATCACCGGTGGCTTCCCTAGGACCTGCCGCTTATGTACTCTGGCAAAATGTGTTCAACTCTTGGCAGTTGTATCGCAGGAGAAAATCGATTTAATATTTATTAACCAATCGGATGGTTGGTTTCTGCCAAATCAAATTACCTTTGCCGTATATAATACCAATAAGTAGTATTTAATGAAACTCAGCAATACCTCCGAATATGCCCTACGCATTCTCATCTATATGGGAAAGGATGTTCAACGGTTGTATTCCGCCAAGCAGTTGGTCGAGGCGCTAAAAATTTCGGACAAATACTTGCGCAGACTGATGACGGATCTCACCAAATCGGGGATCGTTGTTAGCGTTCAAGGAAGAGACGGCGGGTATGTCATCGCCAAGAAACCGGAGGAAATCAAACTGGCCAACATTATCGAAGCCATGGAGGGCATGGACAAATATACCGGCTGCCTGTTGGGTTTCGAAAATTGCAGCGACGAGAATCCGTGTGCCCTGCATTCCTCCCTGGGATCCATCCGTGAAGAGTTCTATAGAGTTTTCACTCAGAAGTCTCTGAACGATATGGAATACAACAAAATAACCAAGTATTGATTTTTTTTGACATTATATACTATACGATTGTATTATTTTAATGGGCTGCATCATACCAAGGAAGAATAGGAGATATTCCCGATGTTTAAGTTCATTTACCAGAATATCGAAGCATCAGTACAATCTTGCATACATTAATTTAAACTAAAACAACTATGATCATCCATTCCGTTCAAAACGAACGTATCGTTGAAACACCCCATCAGGTCGATGTACGCCGCCTGTATGACAAAGACAGTGCTCAGGTGATGCACATGACACTTCAGCCGGGTCAATCCTTAAAACCGCACATCACACCGGTGGATGTTTTTTTCTACATCCTGGAAGGGTCTGTCGACGTTTTGGTGGGAGAAGAAACGGTGACTGTTTCCAAAGACAATCTGGTGGAAAGTCCCAAAGACATCCTCCACTGCCTTTCCAACAATTCAGTCAGTTTGGCACGCATTTTGGTGGTTAAAGCTCCGAAACCCGTTGCTAAAGCCCTCTTCGTAAAACCTTAAGAATGGTGGTAGGGCTCCCCCTTGATGATGGTCATGGCCCTGTAGAACTGTTCGACGATGAACACCCGTACCATTTGGTGTGAAAAGGTCATCTTGGACAGCGAGATGCGCTCCGGGCAGGCTTCGTATACCGTGGGAGAAAAACCATAGGCCCCGCCTACCACGAAAATAAGATTTCGAACCCCGGCATTCATCTTCTTTTGCAGAAAGCCTGCAAAATGTTCGGATGGGTGCTGGGTTCCGTTTTCGTCCAACAAGACCATCACATCGCCTGGCTTGTTCCAGGCAAGGATCGATTCTGCCTCCTTCGCCTTTATCTGCTCCTCAGTCAGGTTTTTAGCGCCTTTCAAATCGGGAATGACTTCCAGTTGAAAGGGCAAATAATGTTTCAGCCGCTTCTCGTAATCAGCTACTGCAGTTTGAATCCAGGCTTCGTTGGTCTTGCCGACCACCAGCAAAATCAGTTTCATTTGTTACGGTGTTTTCTTTGGGCAACGAAGATATGCATCTTTCGGTCAAAATGTGTATTTTTGTTCGTCCAAAAAAAATATCCAACATCATGCGTGAAAACCTGATACCCTTTCTGCAGCGCGCTTTTGCCGAAGACATCGGCGACGGCGACCATACCACCCTTTCCAGCATCCCAGCCGATGCCGTGGGCAAATCCCGCCTCATCATCAAAGAAGCAGGCGTCGTTGCCGGCGTTGAAGTGGCAAAGGAAGTGTTCAGTTATTTCGATCCCGAACTCAAAGTGACCGAATTCATCCCGGACGGCAGCGATGTTAAACCCGGAGATATCGTCTTCGAAGTGGAAGGTCACGTTCATTCGCTTTTGCAGACGGAACGCCTGATGCTCAACATCATGCAACGCATGAGCGGCATTGCCACCGTGACCCGCAAGTATGTGAAGGAATTGGAAGGCACGCACACCCACGTATTGGACACCCGCAAGACCACACCTGGAATGCGCTTGCTTGAGAAAGAAGCCGTGAAACTGGGCGGCGGTGTGAATCACCGTATCGGCCTGTACGACATGATATTACTGAAAGACAACCACGTAGATTTCGCCGGAGGCATCGAAAATGCCATTCATCGGGCACAAGACTATTTGAAAGCCAAAGGAAAAGACTTGAAGATTGAAATCGAAGTCCGCTCCATCGAGGAACTGGAACGGGTCATGAACGTTGGAGGCGTAGACCGCATCATGCTGGACAATTTTGACCTGCGGACCACGCGCGAAGCAGTCAAACGCATTGACGGGAAATACGAAACGGAGTCTTCGGGCGGCATAACATTTTCCACTTTAAGGCAGTATGCCGAGTGTGGAGTCGATTACATTTCGGTCGGGGCCCTAACCCACTCCGTCAAGAGCTTGGACATCAGTTTTAAAGCCGTATAAACGCACAAAAAATAACATGATCACACTGATTGCTCTGATTTTCGTCCTTGGCTATATTGCCATCGCTTTGGAGCATCCCCTTAAAATCAACAAGTCGGCTACGGCACTCCTTATCGGAGTACTCACTTGGACCGTCTATATTCTGGCCACACCAGACAAGGGGCATGTCAATATGCAACTGGAGGAACAATTCGGCAAACTGTCGCAAATCCTGTTTTTCCTGCTTGGAGCCATGACCATTGTTGAAATGGTCGATGCACACGATGGCTTCCGCATCATCACCAATGTGATTCAGGCCACCAAAAAGCGGAACCTGATGTGGATCATCGGTATCATTTCGTTCTTCCTTTCTTCCGTACTGGACAACATGACCACTACCATCGTCATCGTTTCCTTACTCAGAAAGCTTATTAAAGACCCGAAGGATCGTCTACTGTTTGCAGGCATCGTCGTCATCGCAGCCAATGCAGGCGGCGCCTGGTCACCCATAGGCGACGTCACCACCACCATGTTGTGGATAGGCGAACAAATTTCCACGGGCAACATCATGATTAAACTGTTCCTACCCAGTGTCGCATGCTTGGTCGTACCGCTTATAGTCCTGTCATTCAAACTGAAAGGAAACGTAGAACGTCCCACTGCCATCAAGGAAAAGCACAAAGAAAGCCTATCGACTTCCGAACAGAACATCCTGTTTTTCGCAGGAATCGGTGCTTTGATTTTTGTACCAATTTTCAAAACTTTCACCAGTTTGCCACCATATTTGGGCATGTTGTTCGGCGTTTCCGTCATTTGGATACTTACTGAAACCATGCATAAGGGCAAACCAGCGGATATTAAAACCCCGCTGTCCGTCACTAACGCTTTGCACCGCATCGACACGGCCACCATCCTGTTCTTCTTAGGAATCCTCATCAGCATAGCCGCTTTGGAAGCCACTAACATACTTCCGAACTTGGCCAGCTGGATGGACAAGAACATCCACAGCCAGAGCGTCATCGCCATTGCCATCGGCCTGCTTTCGTCCGTCATTGACAACGTACCCTTGGTGGCAGCCTGTCAAGGTATGTACCATTATCCGATGGATCATTTCTTCTGGGAATTCATAGCTTATACGGCTGGAACAGGCGGTAGCATTCTGATTATCGGTTCAGCAGCCGGCGTAGCCGCCATGGGTATGGAAAAAATTGATTTCATCTGGTATATGAAGAACATCAGCCTGTTGGCCGCACTGGGTTATTTTGCCGGATGTGCCGTCTATCTGCTTGAAATCTATCTGATCGGATAAGATGAACCCTCACCGCTCCTACCTGCAAACGCTTTCTGATTATGCATCCCTGAGCTGTGAGTCCCTGCGAAAAGAACTTTCCAAATCACTTAAGAAATCAGCCCTTAAAATTGTAGTGCTGGATGACGAACTTACCGGCATCCAAACTGCCCATGATTGCATGTTGCTGACCAATTGGAAAGCAGAAAACCTTGAGAAAGCCTTCAACGACGAGTCTCCGATTTTCTATGTCCTCACCAATACACGTTCCATGACGGCTGAAGTCGCGGAAAAAACAACAACGGATGCCGTTGGAGCCATCGTGGAATGCAACCGCAAGCAAGGCTTCAAACTCCTTTTCATCAGCCGAAGCGATGCCACCCTCCGCGGTCATTTTCCACTGGAGCCAAACACCATACGCCACGTATTGGAGCAGGATCAATTACCCGTACTAGCTTCCACCTTTTTCATCCCATCTTTTTTCGAAGCCGGTTGTTACACCATCGAAGGAACTCAATACTTCAAAGACAAGGACGACTTGATTCCCGTTTCGGAAACCGAATTTGCAGCAGATTCCGTTTTTGGTTACCACCATTCCAAACTCGACGAATACATTTCAGTGATGACACTTGGTCGTGTGGATGCCGGTCTAATCGGTAAACTCACCCTGGACGAACTGCGTAGGAATTCCATGCAGGAAATTCTGACCAGTTTGAAAAGGCAATCGGGTAAGCCCTGGATCATTGTTGATGCGTTGAGCTATGATGATTTATGGAAGTTTTCGACCGCTTTATTGAAATTACTGGCTGAAACCGATACGTATGCCCTTCTAAGGACTTCATCCTCCCTGCCGAAGGCCTTAAGTGGTATGACAGCCAAGGAACTGCTGAATCGTGAGGATTTGATATCCAAAAAAGGAAAGGGGCTTTTCATTGTCGGTTCACATGTAAAAAAAACCAGCATCCAGTTGTTAGAACTCTTGAAATCAAAAACCACCAAAGGTATCGAAGTGGATGTCAAGCGCATTTTTGAATCACCCAACGATTTGGCTACAAGCATATTAAAAGAATTGAAAGCCACTAAGTTAACGCCAGTTCTTTATACGAGCAGGGAAGAGTTCCGTTCCAAAAATGCTTCGGAGCGCCTTCTGACCGACCAAAAGATTTCCGATTTTCTGGTCCACTTAGTTCGCGAGTTGCCCTTTGAACCTTCGTTCATCGTAGCCAAAGGAGGCGCCACTTCCTACGACATTCTCTTCAGAGGTCTGAATATTGAAACTGCCACCGTAGTTGGACAAATCCTCACCAGGGTTCCCGTAGTAAAAACCGCCGCCGATCACCGGTTTCCAAACATGCCATACCTCATTTTTCCAGGCAGCGTAGGCGAAACGGATGCCTTGGTCAAGGTTTTGGAAAAAATGGCCTAAAGCTATTTCTTCAGGAAATCATTGTGCAAATACTGCGTAAAGCCCTTGGAAAAACGCATCAACGAGTCCTTTTTCGCCGCATTCGCTCCATAAAAAAATGTTTGCTTCCCTAATTCCATGTCGTTGTAAAAACCCATTTCCGGAGAAATGAAACCCCATCCTGCATTCCGGTAATAAAAGGCATATTGCCTGGGAGCAAAGATATTCTTGGCAAAAAACGATCTTTTAGGCTTCCAACCCAATTGCTGAACCAACGTCGGAGCCAAATCCGTCTGCATGCAGATGTTGTTCACATACTTGACAGAATCCACCACTCCACCGATCCATACCATGGGAATGCGGTAGTTCGCAGGTTCCTCCACGGTGGTCGGTCCCGGTTCCCTCGAAGTGTGGTCCGCTGTAATGATGACCAAGGTATTCTTCCAGTTCGGCCTACTTTTCAGTTTGTCGATGAAGGCTCCAAGACTTTGGTCGGTATAGGATACCGAATTCAGATACTTTTCACGGCCACCGTTTCCAGGAATCTTCTCATAGTTCGGTATATCATACGGTTCGTGGCTGCTCAATGTGTAAATGATGCTGAAGTACGGTTTCGTCAATTTGTCCAGGTCCTTAAACGCCCTGTCAAAGAGGTAGGCATCCGGAACGCCCCATTTCTGCATGGTAGAAACGTTTAACGGGAAAGAACCCCTGCTCACCATTTTTTGGATGCCTGACTGCATGATCAGCATTTTCTGATTGTAGAAATCGGGGTCGCCTCCGTAATAAAAAGACAGATCGTAGTGGTGTTCGGCAAAGTTTGTTGGAAGCAGTTCCAGCTTTTTCATCTTGTCCGGATAAAGCAGGACGGATGAAGCCTGAAGCAATGCCGGATAGGAAGCCAGCAAAGAGGAAATTCCTTTGTCTGAGCGATTTCCGGTAGAGAAAAACGAGGAAAATACCAGTCCTTCCTTGCAGAAACCGTTGATGCGCGGGGTTATGCCTTTTAAACCACCCAATGGTTCAATCACCTTGTTTGAAAACGATTCCAAAATAACCAGAATTACGTTGATTGGTTGGTGCTCCTTGCTGTGAATGTACTTGGGAGCCTTAAATTGGCTCAAATCCTCAACGCCTGACAACGCCTTTTCAGCCGTCTTTTGGTCCATATAATGCACCGGATTGGAATTGGTTTTATTATTCAGCAAGGCGTAGCTGAAGGACCAGAAAAAATTGTAGGCGGCCTGATTTGCAAATAATTTCTGACTGAAACAAACACTGCTGAAATTCAACGGGGAAGTGTTCAAACTTCCGCGGATGGGCAATAAAAGCGCAGCGGTCAAAAACAACAAAACAGGTATTTTTTTTAAGGATTCAGGCTTTCGGCGACCAGAGAAAAGTGGAAAAAACCGCTTGAACAGCTTGTAACTCAGCCAAACCAGACCGATTTCACCAAAAACAACGATGCCCCATTGAATCAGATTGAGCGAAGTAGCCATTTCAGCCGGATTGCCCAAATACGGAATGATTTGACCATTCAACCGACAGCCCCAGGAAGGAAACGTGCCGAAATCGAGTATGCCCATCATAGTGACCGGCAGTAACATGAACAAGGTGTAATAGCGTATGATCTTTTCAATGCGTTCCAAACGGAACAAGGGAGACAAGGCCATCAATACGCCTGGCAGGACGGTCAGGTAGCCGGCGGCAGAAAGATCCATCCGCGCCCCCCAGAGTATGGCTCCGAATATGTCCTTCCACCCAAGTGTCATCGTACTGCCAATGTTGGCAATCAGGAAAATGACCTTGAATGCCAGAAAATACAGGTACCAGTATAGAAAATACTTGAAAAAATAGCGTATGGATTGTTTCATAATGAATGCAAGTTACGAAAAAAATTTACCCTCTTGGAGCAAGTTCAATCAGCTCCAGATTTTCGATGAGCCCTTTATTTATTTCAAAACGGATCAAGGTACGAACCACATGGAACCCGGAATTACCGGCTGCACCTGGGTTGATGTGCAGCAACTCCCGCTTTTTGTCATACAGCACTTTGGCGATGTGTGAATGCCCGCAAATGAACAAAGTCGGCTTCAGCTCATTGAGTTCCTTCAGAATTTCCGGAGCATACCGGCCAGGATATCCGCCAATATGGGTCATCAGGACTTTCTGCCCCTCACATTCAAAAAACAGGAACCGCGGGTAGGTCAAGCGTTCCACATGCCCGTCGATGTTGCCGTGAACAGCCCTAAGCGGCTTGAATTTCGAAAGTTCCCTGGCTACGAGCATGGAACCGATATCGCCAGCATGCCAGATCTCGTCACAATCCTTAAAATGGATGAGGTACCGCTCATCCCAGTATGCGTGCGTATCCGAAAGCAATCCGATTTTCATCTTCTGTTGTTTTTTGTATCTTTGAAGCAATAAAGAGGCAAATTTAAAAAGAGTTATCCTAATTGCAACCATGAAGCTGCTACTCATTTCCATCATTTATTTGTTCGGTCCTGTCGCCATCATCCTGCTGTTCAATTATGCCAAACCGATGCGCAAATTGGGCACCATTCTCATGGCGTACGGTGTGGGCATACTTCTATCGTTGCTTAACCTGGCACCGGTCAGTCCGGGCGATCAAGTCACCATTACCTCCCTGCAGGAATGGATCATGAACATTGCCGTTCCCCTCGCCATACCCTTGATGCTGTTATCCTCCGACTTCACCCTTTGGCGGAAGTCTTTGAAAAAAACCCTCAACGCGCTTATCGGGGGCATTGTGGCAGTTGTACTTGCAGTCGTCATTGCCTTCCTTCTATTTGACAATCAAGGCGTTAAAGACCTTTGGAAAGCAGCCGGCATGATCATCGGCATGTTTACAGGCGGTACCATGAATTTTGTAGCCATCGGTCAAAGCCTGCATACCGACCCCACCACATTCACCTTATTCAGTACGTTTGAAATGGTCTTGTCCTTCTTTTTCCTACTGTTCATCATCGGGGGCGGATATCGGATTTTCCGCTGGATTCTTCCCTTCTCGGACGCCTCCATCACCAAAGATGCAGAGACGGATGAAGCCGAGTTCAACTTTGAAGATTACAAAGGCATGCTGAAACCTCGGATTTTCGGTAAAATGATGCTGGGATTACTGCTGTCTTTAGGTTTTGTCGTAATCGGAGCTGGACTGGCATTGCTTCTAACCGGCAAACTCAACGAATTGGTCATCATATTCACCATCACTGCACTCTCCATAGGTTTCTCCTTCATCAAAAGCATTCGGGAATTGCCGAAGACCTTCGAACTTGGTATGTTTTTCATCATCATGTTCAGCATGGTCATTGCTTCCCAATTTGATATTCATAGCCTGAGCATAGCCAACCTGAGCATCATCGGCTTCATCGCCTTTGTCATCATCGTGGCCACTATGCTCCACCTCCTCATTTCCCGCATTTTCAAGGTTCCTGGCGACCTGTTTACCGTGGCGCACGTTGCCCTGCTCTATTCACCGCCCTTTGTACCACCGGTTGCAGGTGCCATGCACAACAAGAAAGTGCTCATCAGCGGCATCGTCATCGGACTGGTCGGATACGCCGTGGGCACTTACCTAGGCGTAGGCGTTGCTGAAATCCTTAGACACGTTTCACCCTATTGATCATGGAAAAGACCCCCGAAAAAATAATGCCCTATGGCGAAGGCGAACGCAAGCGAAACCAAGTAAAGAGCATGTTCGACACCATCGCCGACAAATACGATTTTCTGAACCATTTCATGTCCTTCCAACAAGACAAACGCTGGCGGCGGAAAGCCATACTCAGCCTGAAAGCGGATTCCCCAAAAACCCTGCTCGACATTGCCACCGGTACCGGAGATTTTGCTTTAGAAGCTTGGAAATGGCTGAAACCGGACCTCATCGTCGGTGCTGACCTCTCCGAAGGCATGATGCGCGTAGCTGAGGAAAAAGTTAAGAAAGCAGGTATTGAAAAGCACTTTCATTTCGAATACCAGGACTGTACCGCCCTAACGTTCAAGGACAACACCTTCGACGCCGTAACCATCGCCTTCGGTGTTCGGAATTTCGAAAACATTGCCCAGGGCATTTCAGAAATGTACAGAGTGCTGAAACCAGGCGGGAAAATGGTCATCATTGAACTCTCCAGACCGGAAAAGTTTCCGATGAAGCAGTTCTTCAACCTGTATGCCATGACGATACTTCCGCTGGCCGGCAAACTTTTCTCCAAGGACGACTTGGCGTATGAATACTTGCCCGCCTCCATCAAAGTCGTGCCACAGAGCACCGAGATGGTGGAAATCTTAAAAAATCAAGGATTCGTAAAGGCTGAATATCGTCACTTCACCTTTGGTGTATGCACCATGTATACCGGCATCAAACCTTAAGCGATTCCACTCCGAAACTAAGCGGCAACAGGTCCTTGACAGATTCCAGAATGGCAATTTCGGATGTACCGTACAATAAAATGCGGAGTTTTTTTCCGTAACGTTGTTCCGTTTCCAACAATACCTGTCGGCAGGAACCACAGGGAGCAATGGGATCCTTCAAAAATCCACCTGCATTTTGAGCGGCAACAGCCATGGTCGTTACAGGCACATCCGGGTAATTGGCATTGGCATAGAACATTGCCGTCCGTTCCGCGCAAAGTCCCGAAGGATACGCAGCATTTTCCTGATTGTTACCGGTGATGATTTCACCGTTCTCCAGCAAAAGCGCCGCGCCGACCAGAAAATTGGAATACGGCGCATAGGCGTTCACACTGGCCGATTTTGCCTTTTCAATCAGTTTTTTTTCTATTTCAGGTAATTCTTCCAACGCGCAAAATACTATCTTTGCACAAATTTGTCGTTCCATCATGGCCTTTGCATTTCAAGCAAAGTTAAAAAAAAATCCTTTATGCACCTTCGTAAACCGCTGATTCCTCTGCTTTGCCTGATTGCATTCACCATTGTGGCTCAGAACCGGTTGAAACCCTACGTGGATTACATCGCAAAATACAATGAAATTGCCATTCGTCAGCAAAAATTGCATGGCGTTCCGGCAAGCATCACGCTGGCTCAAGGCATTCTGGAATCCGGCGCAGGCAACAGCGAAATGGCCAAACGTTCCAACAACCACTTCGGCATCAAGTGCCACAACGATTGGGTCGGCGATACCATCATGTATTTTGACGACGGCATGAATTCCTGCTTTCGGAAATATGCGAAACCCGAAGAATCCTTCGACGACCATTCCCTGTTTTTGGTAAAAGGCAGACGTTATGCTCCCTTGTTTCAGCTCAATGTGACCGATTACAAAGGTTGGGCCTATGGTTTGAAGAATGCAGGTTATGCCACCGACCCGACCTATGCCGACAAACTGATCCGCATCATCGAAACCTACGACCTGAACGATTATACACACGAAAGGAAGTCGGAAAGGCAACTGGAAGCCGATAGTGCCAAACAATCGGCAGCAGCGGAACGAATGGCCAAAAAAGCAGCGGAAAAAGCTAAAAAGCTTTCCGTCCTTCAGGCAAAGAAAGACTCCATCCAGGCGGTACGCCACGCTGCCAAAATCACTAAAGCCACCAACGACAGCATTTTACGGTCCGTACGTAAAGCGGAACGGTCCGTGCGCAGACATGTGCGCGACTCCATCGCAAGCACCTACAGCATTTTCAGCAACAAGGCACTCGAAAATGTGAAGGATTACCAAATTCTCCCCGTGAAACCTGCCGCTCAGACCATCAACCCGCTTTCCTGCCATGAGGTTCAGTATGTGGGCACCACGCCCTTCATCAAGGCACAATTCGGTGACAGCTTCAAAGGCATCGCCGACGAATTCGGACTAAGCGTCAGCCGCATCCGTAGCATCAACGAATTTCCCCGAAATTACGTGTTGCAGACTGGCGAGCCCGTTTACCTGGACACCAAGACGACCTGGTGGGAAGGCGAATATCCCCTACACATCGCCAAGCCGGGTGAAAGCATGCACTTCATCGCACAGAAATATGCCTTGAAGCTCGAAGCCCTCTACAAAATGAACTACATGACCATTGGAGAAGGGGTTCGCCCAGGCACCAAAATCAAACTTCGTAATCCGGATCAGTTGTCACCGTTCATGAGAGTCATGAACGACGCGTTCAACAAATCAGATTCAACAACCGTAAAACCACCCGTCAACAACTAATTTTAAGCACCATGGATATCTCTGGAAAAATTGTCAAAATTCTGCCCCTTCAGACCGGACAAGGCAAGACCGGCAACAGCTGGAAAAAACAAGAATACGTCATCGAATACGGTGACCAATACCCCAAACAAGTTTGCTTCAACCTTTGGGGCGACAAAGTGGATCAATATGCCATCACCGAGGGGGAAGTCGTGACCGTACATTTCGACGTGGAAAGCCGTGAGTTCAATGGGAAATATTACACCGACGTAAAAGCCTGGAAAGTAGAAAAAGGGGATGCGGCCAATGCAGCAGCCGTTTCAGGTCCGAAAAGCGAATTCGGCATGCCTGCTCCCGATTTTCTGAGCGGTGACGATAAGGACGACCTTCCGTTTTGATAATTCAGATTTTTGGGTACTTTTGTCTTCACACAAGTTCGTAACCTAAAATCGAATACATGAGCGCAACCCGCATTTTCGACTTACTGAGTCAGTATGTCGAAAAATACCCCTCACAGGACGTTGCCCTGGCTGGAAAAGTAAATAAGGAATGGGTCAAATATTCCATTCAGGAGTATGTATCAAAAGCGGATACCATCAGTTATGCCTTGATGGCCAAAGGAGTGAAGATGGGCGACAAAGTCGGCATCGTCAGTTCCAACCGTCCGGAATGGAATTTCTTCGACATGGCCATCATGCAGATTGCCTGCGTTTGTGTCCCCATTTATCCGACCATCAGCGAAACCGATTACCTGCACATCCTGAACCATGCGGAGATTGAATACCTTTTCGTGGATACGAAGGATTTGGTCAAGAAGCTGAAGCCTATTATTGCCCAAGTACCGCATTTCAAGGAAATCATTTGCCTGGAAAAGGCAGAAAATACCATTCTACTGGACGATTTTTACCAATTGGGGGATGCCAATTCGAATCCAGAAGAACTGCAGAAACGCAAGGATTATGTCTTGCCGACCGATTTGGCCACGATGATTTACACGTCAGGAACCACTGGTTTACCAAAGGGTGTGATGCTTAGCCACAACAACCTGCTCAGCCAGATTTTCGCTCTCGAAACCATTCCTTCCGACTGGAATAAGACCGCGCTCAGCTTCTTGCCCCTCTGCCACGCATACGAACGCATTCTGGTCTACTTGTACCATCACCTGGGCATGTCTGTCTATTACGCCGAAAACCTCGGCACCATTGCCGAAAACATCAAGGAAGTGCATCCGACCATGATGTCCTGCGTTCCCCGCTTGTTGGAAAAGATTTACGACAAACTGTACCTGTCCGGTAAAAAACTGGATGGGTTCAAAAAGACCTTGTATTATTGGGCTTTCGAACTTGCCAAGAACTATCGCATCAACCAAAATTCACCCTGGTACCTGTTGAAGCACAAGATTGCCGACAAGCTGATTTACAGCAAATGGCGGGAAGCCATCGGCGGCAACTTCGACATCGTGGTTTCCGGCGGCGCGGCCATCCAGAAACAACAGGCGGCTTTCTTCAACGCCATCGGCATGCCGGTGTTCGAAGGTTATGGCCTGAGTGAAACCTCCCCAGTCATTGCAGTCAGCCAGCGTGGCAAAGGCCAGCGCATTTCAGGCACCGTCGGCCCTGCCCTACCCGGTGTTGAAATCCGCATCGGAGCCAGCAACGAAATCCAGTGCAAGGGCCCCAACGTCATGATGGGCTACTATCGCGACGCCGAACTCACGGCCGAAGTCATCGATCCGGACGGTTGGTTGCACACCGGCGACACCGGCAGGCTGGAAAACGGAAACCTGATCATCACCGGCCGCCTAAAAAACATCTTCAAGACCTCCTTCGGCAAATATGTGAATCCTTTCCTTATCGAGGAACAGTTCTGCAAGTCACCCTTCATTGAAAACATGGTGGTTTTCGGTGAAAACGAGAAGTATGCCGCAGCATTGATTCTGCCGGACTTCATTTATTTGAAAGACTATTGCACCCGCCACAACATTGCCTTCACGGACAATCAGTCGCTTATCAAGAATTCCGACGTCCAAACCATCTTCAACAAGGAAATCAAGAAGTACAATCCCCTGTTTGCCCACCACGAACAAATCAAGAGCTTCGAACTGATCGCTGATGAATGGTCCATGGCGAATGGGCTCCTTACGCCGACCCTCAAAGTAAAACGGAACATGATTGCTGAACTCTATAAGGAACAGATTGCGAAACTTTTCGCTTAGCTTTTCTTTTCCAACACCACCGTCTGATTGAACACCTGATCGACCAGACGGAAATAGTTCTTCAATTTGTCATATACGGTTGCTTCGTAAACTTCCTTCTTGAATTCATAGGAGGCCTTGATGGAAAGCGTGTTCTTATCTTCCATGACGTAACTGTAGCTCAACTTGAAGTTCATGTCGTCCACGGTCTGGACTGTTGGCATGCGGGACAATTCATAGCCTTCCGGAATACGAATGGTCACATCGAAACTCCTTCCCTGCTTGTAGATCAAGTCAATAGGGTATTGCCTTGAGGGGTTTTTGAGTGGATTTCCTACATTCATGAAACCCAGGAAAGGTTTGAGCAACAGGGTACCATTTTCTCCATTCTGTTGGATTTTAGCCTTAAATTCCGCTTCAAAGGGTTTTAAGGGCTCCTTTTCATTTTTCAACACCAAGGGTTCTACCAGGCTTAGTTCTGAACTCAGGACGGACTTCTCCAATTCATTTTTCCTTGATTGGAAAATCTCGCGGTAATCCATGGCAAAATGCCCGTCAGCCATCATTTGAACCTGACAATCCGAAGAATCGGCACCTAACTTCGGCATCAAACGAATCGTATATTTTTCCGTCGATGTCTTACCGTCATTAAGTGTCATCCAATTGAAAGCCTTCTTGTTTCGAATCAAAAAGCCCTTTTCATTGATGCATCTGGCAGGAACATTCCCATATCCGATGGTTGACTCCGTCGCATCCAGTAAAACATACTTGCCGTTTATCCAGGCAGCTGCAAGCACGTAATTGAAGAAGAAGTCAAACGGGGTATCCACTTTGAACTTACCATGGTCACGCGTACTGATCAATACTGGAAAAGCGTCCACACCTGCGGCACGAAGCATTCCGATGAGAAACAGATTGATGTCCGCGGTGCTGCCCTTTCGTGTTTTCAGCAAATCGCCGGTTTTCACATCCGAATATTTTTCGTACTGACCGTTCCAGTTGAATGACGCAGCCACCCAATCATAAACCATTTTAGCTCTTCCTGATACGGAATCAGGTAAAATCATGGTTTTCAGCAGACTCTTGCTTTTGCTCGCTGCAGCATTGATCTTACCACCAAACATCTCGCGAGACAACATGGTACCGCAAAACTGAGGCCAGGTACTCAGATAATTTGTTTTTGCTCCCTCCGGGGAAATGAACTCACAAAGCTGGAAATTCAGTTTGACCAAATAATCCTCCTGACAGGTAATAAAGGGTTCAGAACGAAAGGCAGCCAAATTCTTCATAATGAACGTGTATACGATATCGTGGAATTTCACCCCGGCAATGGTGCGGTCGCTCAAGGATTCTCCAGAATTTTCTTCATCAAACTTGTTTCTGCCTTGCAACAGATACGTATAATTGTAGAATGGGACCATGCACGCCGTATACTCACTGTAAATCACCGGAATGCTTTTTTGAAATTCCCAATTGTTAAAGAAAAAAACAAACGGGCTTTTTATTTCATATTGCACTTCGATAACTGAACCCACCTGTACATCGGGCATGGCGAACTTCATGATTCTAAAGTCGGCGCTTCGTTCTTCTTTGTAGACGGATCGTTGATCCAGTTTTGTTTTATGTACCTTCCCGTTTTCCATCGTATACGTAACACCCTCCACAATACTGAGTTCATCCATATTGTCACCGGCTTTACGCAAAGGTATCTCGACGTTGCTCCAGTCGAAACCGGCTTTACTCAATATTTTAATTCGGAACCTTCTGATAAAATGCAGATAAGTACCTCCATTATCCGTGTCAAATTCAAAATAAGACCTCCCGACGTCAGACAGAAAAACGGCTTCAGCCAAGGTATCGGGTTCATACCGTGTAAAGGTGAATTCCTTATTCTGATACGTACCATAATCCAAGGATTCAGAATCCGTGTCCGATGAGTAGGCAACGAGTGATACTACCAGACCGGCCAGAAGTAGGGCTATTTTTTTCATTTTTATAAAATAGTATAAGTTTTTATTTTAGCATGATCGATTTTTTCTCAGATTCAGTCACTTTCTGGATGAAATCGTACAAGATCCGATAGGCATCCGGTTCATACGTTCCATCCCGAACAAAAAATGTTTTTACCCCAATAAGTTGGTTGCCTGTCATTGTAAAAACGGAAGTGTATTCTCCAAAAGGGCACTTCATCGAAACAGGTTCCGGCAGGTTATCCAGAAGGTGGTTTTCCGAAAGTTGATAGGTCACCGTATCGGTTTCATAAACTGGGATTGTAAAGCATAAGGTCTGATTGTCTGGTTTGGTAAAACTTAATGACCCCTTATAGACCGGAATTTGTGGTAATAGAACCCTATCCTGAGTGGTTTGCAGAAACCCGGGCATACGAAACGCGATCTCCAAACTAGCGTACATACTGTCCCTATTCACCGGTAGAAATCCAAAGTGCAACATTTCATAATGCTTGAACTGTATGAAACGATCCAGATAATTGAATTGATATTTCGCAGAAACATCTTTGGCCAGAGCATTCATGTCCTCATACTCCCAGCCTCTGCCTTGATGGTTGACCAGAATCGTGGCATCGCCTTCGGGCGAACATTTGACCCTTATTCGCCGACGACCAACGACGGCATTAATGCTGAGAGACGGTGTCCGTATCAACCGACTGTTTTTGCCATCCAACAGTAAAACAGGTCGGTTCTGAGTAGACACGTCAACATATCCCATTGCGCCGGTTGTACTGGTATTTTCGAGCCAGATGGAATCCCTTCCGACTGGCACGACCAACATCACATGGTTGAACTGACTGGTCGGAAATTCCGGATAAAAAATCCCGGGGTTTTCATCCCGGTAAACCAGCACGAAATGACTGCTGATGCCAACACACTCCAACAACGCTTTCATATAGTTGCTCAACGCTTTGCAATCTCCGAACTTGTTGACGGACACATAGGCGGCCGGATAGGACTTAAAGCCTCCAATGCCGAGAGTGACATCGACATAGCGGGTATGGTTCTGCATATAATGATACAGGACGCGCACCATGTCGACCGTATCCTTCATCCCAGACACCATGTTCCTGACATTGGATTTTTCAATTTCAGGCAATTCCAGCAAACCAGCGTTTAGTTGGTCCACCCAATTCCCAAATTCACTCCAACTCATTGACGAGCCCTTCAGGCCATAGTCGAACTGCTCGGGCACCACCCATATGATAGAGGGTTTCTCAACAATAGCCGGGTTGTTCGATGCATCATCGGAAACAGTCGTTGGTTTCAGCGTATATCTCGTGATCAATTGCTGGTTGACGGTATCCTCTGAAACAAGCATTAAGCCTTTGACCAATGTCTGAACTGGATAATTCGTCGGTCTGTGAATCCAAAGTTCGAGCAAATGAAATGGCTTGGAAAGAGTGCTTTGGGGTTCCAAATGTGTCAGGTTGACGAATGACTTGGCAACAACCGTGCTGGTATACACAAACCGATGGGGATAGAAAGGGTAGTTCGTGCTGCAGACCCGTTCTCGCTCGTCGTTGTACAAGGAACTTTCCTGATACCGATTTCGATCTTCAAACGCTTTTTTGGGGAGTAAACCCACAAATTGACCTTTGGCATCCTCCACCCAGGCCTTAAAAATCTTGAGTTTATTGATTTTGTCATAAGCCACCGGTACAAGTTTTTCACCATACTTGTTGTTAATCAGGTAGGCTACGGAATCGATGGTCAGCATTTGCCCGTTTTCAATCAGCACATGCTCTTTAAAATACACAACCTCGCTGTTTGGGGTTTCCGCTGCCTGAACCGACAACATGGACATCAAAGTCAATGCCATAAGAAGCAATGGTTTCCCAGGTATCATTCTATATTCGCTCAAGGTTAATTTATCTTAGGTCAAATATAGCATTTCTTTGAAAATAAAATATCCGAAAAACCACTTCCCCTCGTGATTTTCCGGATATTTTGTATTGTTTTCGAAAGTTTGGACTTCCTACTTTATTTCCATTTCTTCCTTCATGTCAATCTCGTTGCCTTTGGCATCGTAGAATTGGTATTGGAGGTAGGTCAGATTCTGCACAGGCATGACACTCAGGCCAAGACCGTACTTTCTGCGCCACTTCCATTCGAGGGAAAGCAAGCCGCCTTTTTGAATAAAGGCCGCGACGTAAGGATGAACGCGTAAGGTGTATTTCTTCACTTTCAGTTTTCCGGATACAATGCTGATCTTTCCTTCCAATTTGTCCGTAAACAAGAGGGAAGGTTGGATTTCGCCTTTTCCGAAACAAGTCGGGCAGGTTTCGTTCGTTTCGATGTAGGTTTGCGGACGAACCCGCTGACGGGTGATCTGCATCAGTCCGAATTTAGACAAGGGCAATATGTTGTGTTTGGCCCTGTCGTTAGCCATTTTTTCCCGAAGTCGATCATAAACCTTCTGACGGTGTTCGCCGTCTTGAAGATCGATGAAATCGACCACGATGATGCCGCCCATGTCCCTCAGCCTGAGCTGACGGGCCACTTCTTCCGCAGCTGCCAGATTAACGTCCAGCGCATTG
>Ga0302205_10000357_pt1 | contig 19866 bp, 1 predicted proteins | sample II_Fen_E1_3_FD_194582 | JGI IMG/M metagenome (GOLD analysis project Ga0302205, IMG submission 194582) | Peat permafrost microbial communities from Stordalen Mire near Abisko, Sweden - II_Fen_E1_3 | ecosystem: Environmental > Terrestrial > Soil > Wetlands > Permafrost | place: Sweden: Abisko...
ACAGATAAAAAGCTATATTTTTACAATGGAACATCATGGGAAACCCTGAGCAATTCGCTTAAAAGTGGCCAGATATTTATAGGGAATTCTTCCAATGTGCCGGTTTCTGTTCCCTTGACAGGGGATGCTACAATTAATAATCTGGGGAAAATGACTATAAATGCTGCTGCCGTGACAGATTCTAAATTGGATAAAGCCAATATTCCAATAAGTGGATTTGGGTATGCTAATAATAATATTGTTATTGGTACAGGATCCCCATATTATCAAATAAGGGGTATCGCGAATCCGACCAATCCGGAGGATGTAGCTACCAAAAGTTATGTTGATTTGTCCTTTGCTGCACCGGTTCTTCTTGGATTGGCTAACAATAGTGTGTTTGTTGGAAATTCATCTAAAAAAGCGATTGCTGTACTTAAAAGCGATGTACCTATCAGCGATTTTGGAAAGGCTGTAAATACAGTATCCATGGGAACAGCCGGTGGTCCATATTACAATATTTCGAACCTGGCTAATCCTGCAGCTGATCAAGATGCAGCAACAAGATTTTATGTTGATAATCGTATGATTAAACCTTCAAGTATAACATTACCCAATAACGAAATATTGGTAGGAACTTCAGGAAGTGTTGCTTTAGCAATAGCCAAATCCTTGGTTAGTTTTAGTGATTTTGGAGCAGCAACAGCCGATGTTCTGATGGGTGGCAAAAATCTGAAGAATCTTCATGAACCTGTGAACCCGCAGGATGCAGCTACCATGAATTATGTGGATTCAAAAACACTTTCCTTAACAAGTAACTATGTTTTCCAGGGGGATGGAACCAATACCCCTGTTGGAGTACAAAAAATAGCGATTCCTTTGAGTGATTGGGGTGCAGCAACTAAAAACGTCTCTATGGGTGGTACCAATCTGATTAATCTGGCCGATCCGGTTGGTCTTCAGGATGCTGCTACCAAAAAATATGTGGATGGGAAGAATGGAAGTGTCACTATTGCAGCAACTCCACCTACTGTTGGAGCTTTGGGAGCTGCCTATTACAATAGCACCGATAAAACATACTACATTTCTGACGGATCCCAATGGGTTCCAGTTAATAATATCCTGCCTACCGGTCAACTTTATGTGGGAAATGCAACCAACAAAGCAGTAGCGACACCCAAAAGCTCTATTCCATTAAGCGGGTTTGGATTGCCAATTGCCGATTTCTCTGCCGGATCATTTAAGATGATTGGCTTGGCTGATCCGACGAATGACCAGGATGCAGCTACCAAGAAATATGTTGATGTTACACTGAGTAGTCTTGTCTCCGGTATTCCACTTGCTAAAGGAAACCTTTTAGTGGGTGATGCTTCAGGTAAAGCATCCGCAATTGCTAAGAGTGCAATGACATTAAGCGGTTTTGCTGATGCAGATGCAAATATCTCCATGGGAACGGGATCGAACAATTATAAAATTATTAACGTTGCCAATCCAACGGGTGATCAGGATGCAGCCACGAAATATTATGTGGATAAAAAAGTGATCACACCTACTTCAATTACCTTAACTACCGATTATATCTTAGTGGGTAATGCTTCCAACCAGGCAGCAGCTGTAGCAAAAAGCAATGTATCCTTAAGTGAATTTGGAGCGATTACTTCCAATCTTTCACTTGCCGGGTATCAGATTACAAATATGGCAGATCCGGTAACAGCTCAGGATGCAGTAACAAAGAAATATGTTGATAACTCTCTGGCTTCATTCTCATCAATTCCATCACTTACCCTGGGATACTTATTTGTGGGTGATGCTACCAATAAGGCTTTAGCCACTGCAAAGAATGTTATTCCATTAAGTGGTTTTGCTGCTGCAGCAGCTGATGTGGATTTAGGAACTCATAAGTTGGTTAATGTGACAGATCCGAGCGGCAATCAGGATGTTGCTACCAAGAAATATGTGGATACTCAAGTCACCGGAGTTAAATTAGCACAGATTGTTGCAAATACAATGCTTGGAAATAACACAGCATCTACCGCTGATGCAGTGGCATTAACTCCGCTACAGGTGAAAACCATGTTAAGCCTCAATAACGTGGACAATACCTCCGATACGACCAAGAATGTCCTTTCGGCAACTAAGCTTACTACTGCTATAAAAATTAACGGTATTGATTTTGATGGTTCTGCCAACATTACTATTCCCGGTGATAACATGGGTAACCACACGGCTACTCAAAACATTAAAATGGTGACTTTTGCTATTAACAGTGATGGCGTAAATGGTAAAGGCCTTAGTTTTGATACTCCGGGTAATGGTGTCTTTGCCCAGGATGTAACTGTAAATGGTAATTTTTATACTCCTTCGGACCAACGGTTGAAAACAAATATCGTTACACTTGGAAATGCCTTACAGGCTATTAATTCCATACGAGGAGTCCGGTTTGAATACAAGGACCAGAAGAAGTATGCTAAGGGACCTAAAATAGGTGTGATAGCCCAGGAACTTTTGAAAGTATTTCCTGAAATGGTAACAAAAGGCACTGATGGTTTTTTCAAAGTTGACTATACCCAACTCTCAGCAGTTCTGATTCAGGCTGTCAAAGAACAACAGAATATGATGCATCAACAACAACTGGAAATTAACGAATTAAAAGTTCGTTTAGACAAACAACAGTTGCAAATCAATGCTATTTTGAAGAAAATAGATTAACCGGAGAATTGCATTAGTATTTTGATAAAATTTCACCTTGTACTTGTATTTCTTGTCCTGATTTCCGTTTTTACTCCGGTTTCAGGACAGAATCATTTCAGGGTTATCGGAGATATACCTCACTTGCCTGTTATTGATCCGGCAGCAATAACAACTCCGGAAGTAGGGATGTTGATTTATAGTATTCCGGACTCAAAGCCGCTGATTTATACCGGGTCCGCCTGGGAAACGCTCTGTACGGGCAATATTTCTTCCTTTACAACTCAGGAGTATTTTGTTGTAAAAAACGGGATACCTTTCCTTCCTGCTTTTTCGAGTTCCCCAACCGGCATGTTGACCTCGGGTACCATTTATTATTCGACCCTCAGCAAAGCATTGATGGTTTATAACGGCAATAGCTGGATCAGTATGGCAACTATGTTGACCGGCACCATGGCAGCAAGCAGCGGCTTTATTGCCGGGGTTGGTGTAAAGACCGTCAAGCTTCCTGTTCTGAGTTCAAATCCATCACCTGCAGGATTGGTAGCAGGGGCATTCTATATTAATTCCCTCAGCAAGATAATCCGGTATTACGATGGTTCCATTTGGCAGGATATCAGTTGCCAGGCCATTGTACAAACCCTTCCAATCACCTCAATTACCGGCTATTCGGCTACCGGTGGCGGTGATGTGACCACCAATGGCAGCTCACTGATTACCTTAACCGGCCTTTGCTGGAGTACTACCATCGATCCGGATACCACACTCACAACCAAAACCCGTCAGGTAACCTCCGGGCTGGGCATTGGCATTTTCTCGAGTCCGATAACCGGTTTGCTTCCCCTGACTACCTATCATGTAAGGGCCTATGCGGTAAATAGTCAAGGGGTTGTTTATGGGCAGGATCGGACGTTTACTACCCCGATTGCACCACCAACACTTATTACTTTGGCTGCAAATGGCATATCCAGTATCGCGGCACAAAGCGGGGGGAACATTTCGTCTGATGGCGGTACTTCCGTAACCAGCCGCGGGATTATCTATAGCTCAGTTTCTGACCCGTTGACCGACTTTTTGCATGCGGTTACCAATGATGGATCGGGCATTGGGTATTTCACCAGCACGTTGAACGTATTACTTGGAAATACGGTATACTATGTAAGGTCCTATGCCGTGAACAGTGTCGGATCAGCTTACGGCAACCTGGTGCAGTTTACAACCTCACAGTCGGTATTATCCGCCATGGGCTCCGATCTGACAATCAGCAATATCACCGGTACTACCGCCACTGCTACAGCAACCGTTCTGAATAACGGTGGTGCTCTGGTTACCGGCAAAGGAGTTTGCATCAGTACCGATCATTTAATGTACAATTGCTTCCCATCCGTTACGGTTAACCCGACGGATGTTGGTGCTTTTACGGTCGATCTATCCGGATTGATTCAGGGAACAACTTACTATGTCAAAGCTTATGCTGACAATAGCGTAGGTAGGTCTTACAGCAGCGAAATCAGTTTTACCACGGCTGCACTTTCGCATATCACTACCACTGCGCCTTCCGGAGTGACAGGGACAACCGCCAACAGTGGTGGTGACGTGTTGGATACTGGCTATTCGGTGATTACCTCGCGTGGCATATGCTGGGATACCTTACCGGATCCGACGATAAGTCTCCTTACCAAAACGGCAGTGACCTTCACGGGCGACGGCACCAGTACTTTTACCAGTGGTATGACCGGTTTAACGGCCGGCAAGACGTATTACGTGCGGGCGTATGTGATCAATACCGCCGGTGTGGCATATGGTCAACAAGAGCAGATTACCATGCCTGAATTCGCCAAAGTAGTTACCCTTGCAGCTTCTTCGCTCTTCAATACCACTGCCACGGTTGGTGGAAATGTGACGAGTGATGGCGGTTCTGCGGTTACCGAAAGAGGCGTTTGCTGGAGTACTTTGCCTACACCAACCTATAGTAATTTGAATACCTCAGACGGCGATGGATTGGGAATTTACATGAGTATCCTTACCGGGCTCTCACCGCGGAGTGTATACCATTACCGGGCATATGCCAAAAATGCCGTCGGGATAGCGTATGGTGAGGACCGAACCTTCACCATCGAACCGGATGCTCCCACTATCATTACGCTCGATATAACCGGGATAAGCAGTTTTGCCGCTACCAGCGGAGGTAATATAACCAGCAATGGAGGCGCCCCGATCACCCGTAGGGGTATTATCTGGAGCACTTTAGGCGATCCGGTTGATGATCCTGATCAGTTCATTACCAACGACGGTTCGGGCGTGGGTGAGTTCCCAAGCGACATGAAGCACCTGTTGGGTATTACTACCTATTATGTCAGGGCATATGCCGTGAATGCATACGGAACTGTTTATGGCAACCTGTTGGTATTTACTACTTTGCCGCCGATATTGTCAGCATTGAATCCACCCACTTTCAGTGGCACGGTCAATGCCGCTTCCACGGCTACTTTCCTGATATTAAACAACGGGGGAGCACTTATTACCGACCGGGGTGTATGCTACTATTCCACCGATCCGACAAACAAAACCTGTGTGTCATCTTCTACTGTGAACCCGCTTGATATAGGCACCTTCATGGTGAACCTACAGAGCCTGGTACCGGGTACTACCTATTACATAAAGGCTTACGCAACCAATGCAGTAGGCACAGCTTACAGCACGGAAACCAGTTTTAAAACGACTTCCCTGCCAGTGGTGACCACCACCGTTCCCAGCCAGATACAGGGACGTAGTGTTTCCGGCGGGGGTACCGTGTTCTATGTCGGGGATATGACCCTGCAGGCCCGGGGTGTGGTATGGGGTACCTCTCCAAACCCGACTATCGACCTTGCTACCAAAACATCTGAATCTGTTACGGGCGTGGGTACCGGCATTTATTCCAGCTCTCTGAACGGATTGACCCCGAATACAACCTATTATGTAAGAGCATATGCCATCAACAGCGACGGGGTAGGGTATGGTGAGAACCTAAGCTTTTTGACCGCCGACTATGCTATGGTGGTTACTACAACACCACATTCCATGACTACCAACTACGCAGTGCTTGGAGGTCAGATTTACAGCGATGGCAACAGTGCGGTAACTGAACGCGGGGTCTGCTACAGTACCTCGCCCAGTCCTACCTATAGCGACAGTCATGTCGCAGATCCTGAGGCTGCCGGGATAGGTATTTATGTCATCCAACCGTTTAAAAATGGCAATATGATAGTGGGAGGATTGCGGGAAAATACTAAATTCTACGTAAGGGCTTATGCTGTTAACAGTGCCGGTGTTGCTTACGGCAACCTGGATAGTATGATGATGCAGTCGAGCCAACTCATCAACTACGGTGGCAGCAGCATAACTATTACCTCTTTTACCATGAGTGGTACGGTCAATAGCTCCGGTTATAAGGATATTAGCAATAAAGGCTTCGTATGGAGCACCACCAACCCCAACCCGACACTCGGCGACAATTCCTCGTACGAAGGTTACTGGGCCGGAGGAATTGGCAGGAATATATACAACCTGCCCACCGATACGAAATACTACTATCGGGTTTATGCTTATACCTCGAATGGATTGAAGTATGCTACTGTGGATAGTGTGAATACTCTGCCATCTTTGTTGGCTACTGTTACCACCGCACATCCAAATACCATTACCTTTTCGTCAGCGGTTTCGGGTGGTGCTGTTTCGTTCAACGGGAATACTGCTGTTACCGAACGTGGCGTATGCTGGAGCATTTCTCCCAATCCTACCCTAAGCGCAAATCACACTGTTTCCGGTTCCGGGAATGGCACGTTTGTTGCCAATATGACCAACCTGTTGGGCAGTACCAAATATTACGTGAGAGCGTATGCCGTCAATACCGCCGGTGTGGGATATGGTGAATTCGACAGCCTGGTTACCGCTCCACCCGTATTGCCTGTTGTTAACACCACGGACGCGATCAATATAGGAAGCGTGAACGCTGTAGGGCGAGGTAATGTAAGCGATGCTGGCGGTGCCACGGTGAGCGAAACCGGTATTTGCTGGAACCTGACGGGTGACCCTACTATTGCCGATAACTTCTCAAAAGGTGGTAGCGGGATAGGCAATTTCTCTGCCACCATGACCGGCCTGACTCCCGTAACCAAATATTACATGAGGGCCTATGCGGTCAACAATGTGGGCATGGCGTACGGTGATGTAATTAGCTTCTCGACCTTCACCCTGGCTACTATTGTCACCTCGTCCGTGAGCGATGTCACCAATATCACCGCTGCCGGTGGAGGTCAGATCAGCAGCGACGGAGGAACACCTGTAACTACCAGCGGTATCTGCTGGAACACTACCGGCTTCCCATCTATCAATGATCCGCATACCTCCGGGAATATAGGTATTGGCAGCTTTATACACAGCCTGAGCGGACTAATGGGCAGCATAACGTATTATGTGAGGGCTTATGCCACCAACCAGGCGGGCACAGCCTATGGACAGGTTGAAAGCTTTATCACCCAGCCTCCTGTTATTGCTACCCTGACAGCCATTCCTGCTACCAACGGGAGTGACGGCTTGCACGTGAACGGCGGAGGAATAATCATCAGCAACGGGGGCGGATATATCACCACCGAAGGCCTGGTGTGGAGCACTGTACCTTCCTTTGTTCCGGATACGGTGGCTATCAACCGCAGCACAATAGCAGGTTCGGGTGATTTTAGCGCCGTAACTGACCGCCTGCAACCGGGTAAGACGTATTATATACGCGCTTATGCCACCAATTCCGTAGGAACGGGATATTCGGACAACGTGGTAAGTATTACCACGTTGGATTATCCGATGGTAACGACCGTACCGCCCGATCTTTCGGGTATTACCAGCATGTCTGTACAAACAGGTGGGAACATTACTTCCGATGGAGGCGCACAAGTAAGTGAAAACGGTCTTTGCTGGAGTATCGATTCTCCGCCCACTATCAGCGATAGCATTTTTGTCAACGCGGTAGGGACAGTCAATTTTATCCATACCCTGTCCAACCTGTTTGGTAACATCACCTATTACGTGCGTGCATATGCCAAAAACAGTGTCGGGGTAGCTTACGGACAGTTGGAAACCTTTACCACATTGCCGCCGGTACTGGCCACCATTACCACATTACCGGCGTATCCCACCTCTTCGACTACCGCAGAGGGAAGTGGTAATATCACCACCAACGGCGGTGCGATGGTCACCACACGTGGTATGGTCTGGAGTACCACCCCGGCCTTTATCCCCGATACGGTTGTGGTTAACAGGACGGCAACTACGGGTTACTACGTGGGTTCTTTTAGTAGCACGATCACAGGCCTGCAACCGGGAACCAGGTATTACCTAAGGGCCTATGTGGAAAATAGTGTCGGGGTCGTTTACGGAATGGAAGAAACCTTTACTACTCCTGCACCAGGACTGGCCACTATTATTACTTTATCGCCGTATCCCACCTCTTTGACTACTGCAGCAGGAAGTGGTAATATTACCAACAACGGTGGTGCATTGGTAATCACACGCGGAGTGGTCTGGAGTACGACCCCTACCTTTATTCCCGATACGGTTGTGGTTAACAGGACGGCTACCGCCGGTAATTATATTGGTTCTTTTAGTAGTCCTATGGCAGGCCTGCAGGCAGGAATGTGGTATTATGTAAGGGCATACGTGGAAAATAGTATCGGGGTCACTTATGGGGATCTGACCAGCTTCAAAACACCAACCCTGCCATCGGTAATCACGAACTTCGCCAATCCCGATGGGCCTACCAAAGGAAAAGTGGGTGTTATTATCACCAACAAGGGCGGCGCACCCATCTCTGCTAAGGGTATTGTATGTAGCACTGTGATAGGCTTCAACCCCGATACGGTACTTGTCAACAAGATACCTGCAACCACCACCGACTCCATCTTCGAGCTGGCATTGAAAAACCTAAAGGGTGGTACCACGTACTATGTGATGGGATATGCCACCAGTATCGCGGGAATAGGATACGGCAATATGCTTAGTTTCAATACCGATCCGGCGCAAATAGCTACCCTGACTACTACAGAGGCAACAAATATCAGTTGGACAAGCATCACCTCTGGCGGCATTATCTCGGACAATGGGGGAGAACCCATCACTACCCGCGGTATGGTATGGAGCATCATACCAGGCTTTCGTCCTGATACGGTGGTAGTGAACCGGACAGCCACTACCTGTCTTGATGACAAACAGTTTACTTCCATGATAAACGCCCTGAAGGTGAACACTGCCTATTTTGCAAGGGCTTATGTGGCCAATAGTATTGGCATTGCCTATGGTAATGAAATAAGTTTTATCACGCTAAGTGTTCAGACCCTGCCAGCATCGGCAGGCTCGGATGGTTACACGGGAAGTGGTGGCGGGAATGTTATCGGCAACGCAAGCACGGCGGCATCCATTACCAACGAGGGAATAATTTGGAGCATTGCTCACGACCCGACTGTTGCCCTGTCTACCAAAACCTCTATTTCTTCTGGCTCTGTGAGTACCGGTACGTTCAACAATGAGATGGCAAACCTCATACCCGCCACCACCTACTATGTCCGCGCTTATGCCACCACGTCCCAGGGAATCGCCTACGGCAATGAGGTAAGCTTTACCACACCGGTAGCCCTGCCTGTGCTGACCACCAACGTGGGTACCCCGATCTCCAGGTCGTCGATATTAACCGGCGGAAAGATATCCACCAACGGCAACGGAACAATCACCGCCAAGGGGATCATCTGGAGTACCAACCCGAATTTCAACCCCGACACGGTGGTGGTAAATCGTACGATGGATGGAAGTGGATCGGCCAACTTTGCCAGCATTGCCATAGGTCTGACTTTGAGTACCTCGTATTATATCCTGGCGTATGCCACTAACAGTGCCGGTACCACTTATGGCAACCAGGTAGTCGTATCCATTTTCCCCTCAGCTCCCATGTTGAATACGGTAGATCCTACAGCTGTAACAGGGTATTCAATCACCAGTGGAGGAATCATTACCATGGACGGCGGATCGGATATAACTCTCAAGGGCATGTGCTGGGCTACCCACAGCAACCCTACCGTGGGAGACTTCAAAACAACTAACGGCGCCGGATCGGATGCATTCTCTCAAGGACTTGCGAATTTGCAACCCAATACCTTATACTATGTGCGTTCCTACGCCGTAAACAGTATCGGAACGGGATATGGCTCGGAAAAAACGGTGCTTACCAATGGTATACCGACCCTGATTGCTACGTATCCTGTGACAGCCATTATTGCTACCAAAGCCACCAGTGGAGGCGAGATCACCGATGACGGGCGCAGTTCCATCCTTACCCGTGGTATCGTATGGAGCATCTATAGCAATCCTACCATTGCACTTACTACTAAGACTTTAGATGATACTACCCGTACCATCGGCAGTTTTATAGCCAAAATGTCCGGACTGCAGGCCGCTACCATCTATTACGTTCGGGCCTATGCCACCAATGGTGTGGGGACAGGATACGGCAGCGAAGCAACATTTACCACGTTGCCGGTTATGTTGCCAACACTAACCACCCTTGCGCCGTATGCCATTGACAGCATCAAAGCCACCAGCGGGGGGGACGTTACCGATGACGGCGGCATGCCGGTCACCACAAAAGGCCTTTGCTGGGGTACCTTGCCTAACCCTACTACGGCTAACAATACTGTTGTTTACTCCGTTGCAGGCTTGGGGTCTTATACCGATCCACTAACAGGACTGTTGCCCGGAACAAAATATTATGTGCGGTCGTTTGCCATAAACATCAAGGGTACGGCTTACGGAAATCTTGATAGCCTGACAACGGTGGCTGTGAAAGCAAAACTCACCAACGTGGTGATGTCGAACCTTACAGATAGTACAGGTACAGGTTCGGCCACAGTGCTTTCCGACGGAGGAGCCCTTGTTACCGACCGGGGATTTGTCTGGAACAAAACCGGCAATCCGACTTTGGATGATAATATAGTACAATTGGGTACAGGCCCGGGCAGTTTTGCAGATACATTTAATCACATGGTGGAAGGACCGACGTACTATATTCGCGCCTATGCCATAAATAGTGCAGGCGCCGCATACAGTTCTGCAGTTAGTTCCTTTAAAATCTGTCCGTCTTCCTTTACCGTAATGCATTACGAAGGACTGAATGGTGCTCCTGCAACTAAAACGGTTACATACGCTTCTGTAAGTAGTAATGTTTCCGGAGCAGCCCGGTGTTGGATTACCCAGAACCTGGGTGCCGACCATCAGGCAGTTTCGGCTACTGATGGTACTGAAGCTTCAGCCGGCTGGTACTGGCAGTTTAACCGTGCTCAGGGTTATCAATATACAACAAGTCGTTATCCTGCGACCTGGGTTAATGCCATAAATGAAACCAGCGATTGGGTGAAAGCCAATGACCCTTGTAGTCTGTTACTTGGAAGTGGATGGAGAATACCGACTTCAACGGAATATACAACTGCTGATGGTGCTCCACAAAATTGGGCTAACTTAACTAATGCCTATAATTCCATATTGAAATTGCATGCTGGTGGATATCTTGTTAATGGAGGAATGATATCAAGGGGTCAGGCAGGTGAATACTGGAGCAGCACACAGACTAACGCAACCAATGGTGTGTTTTTGGGTTTTGATGCTGCATCATGTTCTATTGGTGAAATTGCCAATTCTAAATCGACCTATGGATTTTCTTTGCGTTGTATCAGGGATTCTGTTCTTGTAACAATACCTTCTGTAAGCGAAGTGACTTTAACCGGTAAATCTAAAACCGCTATAACGGCTACTGCCACCGCTACACCTGACGGAGGAGCTCCGGTTACTGCAAGAGGATTCTGTTGGAATACAACAGGTAATCCAACAATGTCAGATAATATTGTTGCAGTGGGCAACAACGTTGGAATCTTTATCGATAGTATTCCAGGGCTGATAGAAGGTACTACCTATTATATCCGGGCGTATGCAACTAATCGTATCGGGACTGTTTATAGTGCTATAGCGACCGAATTTAAGGTGTGTCCGCCTGTATTTACTGTTCAGCATATCGAAGGTATTGATGGTGCTCCGGTTTCTAAAACAGTTACGTATCATTCGGTAAGCAGTACTATCAGTGGCAAGGCGGTTTGTTGGATTACCCAGAATTTGGGTGCCGATCATGAGGCTGTGTCACCCACTGATGCTACGGAAACTTCTGCCGGTTGGTACTGGCAGTTTAACCGTGTTCAGGGTTATCAATACACAACGGTTCGTTATCCATCTCCATGGGTAAGTGCTATCAACGAGAATAGTAACTGGATTCCGGCTAACGACCCATGCCTCATGCTGCTTGGAACCGGATGGCGCATTCCTATCAACTCGGAATGGACAACTGCTAAGGGCGTTCCGCAAAATTGGGCAAACTATAACGACACTTATAATTCGATACTCAAACTCCATAATGCCGGATTTTTTGACAGGAGCAGTGGTATCCTTGTAAACCGAGGTATACAAGGAGATTACTGGTCATCAACCCAAATTAATAATACGGATGCATATTATACATATTTTGCTGTATCTAGTTTTGCAATATCAGGTGTTGATGCCAATTCTAAATCCAGATATGCATTCTCGCTGCGATGCCTCAGAGATACAATGGTGATTAGTGTTCCAACGGTTCGTAATGTTACTTTATCTGACATAACTTCATCATCCGCCGGTGTTTTGGCTATTGTAACTCACGATGGTGGTTCTCCTGTAAAAGAGCGTGGCTTCTGTTGGAATACAACGGGTAATCCAACTGTGGCTTGCAGTAAGGTTATTGACGGCTCTACCGGGACAGGAACATTCTCCGCAAACTTGAGCGGATTAACACCAGGCACCACTTACTATGTGCGTGCTTATGCTACCAACAGTATGGGAACGGGATATGGTCTTGTTGTCGACAGCTTTATTACTAATCTTCCACTATCGGTGAGCAGTATTATGCCGTCAACGGGGCCCACAGCGGGTGGAACAAATGTGACGATTATGGGGACGAATTTCATTCTGCCAAATTCAGGCGGGGATGCAGGTTGGGCGACCGTAAGTGGTAAAACGTTGCCAGGATCACTTTATGGTTCACGACAGGCAGTTATTGGAGATAAAATATATCTTTTCGGTGGCTACAATGGTAGTGCATATGTTAATGTTATTTATTCTGCGCCAGTTTCAGATCCAACTACATGGAGTAATACCGGCAAGACTTTGCCTGGAAATCTCTATGGTTCACAATTAGCAGTAGTTGGGAGTAAAATATATTTGTTTGGTGGGCATAATGGCACCGCTGTTACCAATGTGATTTATACCGCCTCGGTTTCTGATCCAACCACCTGGACAGTTGTTTCAGGTAAAACGTTACCTGGAAACCTTTATCTTTCACAACTTGCAGTTGTTAATAACAGTTTGTATTTATTTGGTGGATCTAATGGAACTGTTGCTACAAATGTCATTTATACCGCTTCGGTTTCAGATCCGACTACCTGGACCATTGTGCCTGGCAAGACCTTGCCTGGCAATCTCTATGGTTCGCAAGTAGCAAGTATAGGCAATAACCTGTATTTATTTGGTGGCTATAATGGTAGCTCCTACACAAAAGTCATCTATACCGCTCCGGTTTCTGACCCAATTACTTGGGTCAATATTGGTAAGACTTTGCCAGTAACCAATGCCAATGCTCAACTTGTAACCATTGGAGATTCTCTGTATTTGTTAGGTGGCTACAACGGAAGTGCTATCGTATCTTCAATTTTTATTGCTTCCATAACTGATCCGACAACCTGGACTACATCGGCAAGTGTTTTGCCTGCAACTCTATATGTTTCCAGTGTTGCTGTTATCGACAACTATGCATACCTTTTCGGTGGTTTAACAACTACAGCAACCAGTACCATTTATCGTACACCCTTGACTCACAAGCGTCCTAATGTCTACAATAAATTCTGGCTGACAAACTGGAAAACGATTGCAAGTGACCAATCCAATATAACGATTGGTGGAAATCCTGTAACAAACATTAATTTTTCAAATTCCACCACCATTACTGCCACCACTCCTGCGCATCTAATCGGAGCAACTGATGTGGTTGTCACCAACTATGATGGGCAGAGCGCGACATTAACTAATGGATTTACCTATTTGCCACCGGCAATTTCTTCGATTTCTCCGAACTATGGATCGACCTTGGGTGGAACAACTGTGACGATTACAGGTTCGAATTTTGTAGGTAGTGATTCCGGAACAGGTTTGGATGGCTCAATAACGATTGCTGCAAACAAAAACCTTAACACGGATGCGATAGCAACCGGCAGAACTAGTGCTGACGCCATTAATTATTCTGTTACGACACTAACGGCAAATACCGCAACACTTTCTGCAGTGCCTGCAGCAGGCAGTCTTGCAGTTGGTGACGAAGTATTGCTCATTAATCTGCAAGGGATTACCACAAATTACGCCAATGTTGGAAATTATGAAACGTTGAAAATACAATCCATATCTTCAAATGTTGTTACATTCACAATCAATAAAACGAAATATTACGGAAATAATATAACTGACGATACTAACATTGGCATTGCAACAATAAATCAGCGTGTAATGCTTCAAAGAGTACCAAGCTATACGAACGTGACTATCAATTCCGGTATCACCTTGACTGCTGACGCCTGGGATGGAACAAAGGGCGGTGTCCTTTATTTAAAAGCCAGTGGAACCGTGATCAACAACGGCACGATTAACATGAGCGGGAAAGGATATCGGGGAGGGGTGTGGTGCGGCGGAACTTCGAGTGGTTGCACCGGCCAACAAGGGGAGAGTCTAAATGGTTTGGGCGGTGTTTCTGTGGCAGCCAATGGAGGAGGTGCAGGAGGAGGATATTACAACGGAACTTCAAATGGTGTTGGATTTGGCGGAAATGCGGGATATGCAACTGCCGGAACCATTACAACTGGAGAATACAATTATTCAACTAAAGGTGCAGCGGGCTTATCCTACGGAATATCATCACTGGGGAAAATTTATCTGGGAAGTGGTGGTGGTGGCGCAGCATATTACAATTATACCGGAGGATATGGAGGAGGAATTGTGGCAATTTCGGCAAATATTTTCAATACAAGCGGAAGTGTAAATGCTAATGGAGTTAATGCTGTCTCGGCTTATGCTGGTGTAGGATCCGGAGGTTCAATCTTATTTAATGTTACAAATTCCAGCTTAGGTTTCAATTTAGTTTCGGCTAATAGTGGCGGTGGCGGTGTTGGCCGTGTTGCTATACTTTATAAAAATAGTATTTCAGGATCATCAGCACCTGATGCATATTCCCAACAAATTTTCGGAGGCTCATCTATTCGTGTTTCGTTTGGTGGCACAGTTGTGTATGGCACAGTAGTTAATTCGACAACTATTGTTGTAACCACCCCAGCCAACACCGCTGGTGCAGCTGATGTGATTGTTACTAACAGTGACGGACAATCTGCAACGTTCACGAATGGCTATACATATATTTTACCACCAACAGTCAGCAGCATAACGCCGGCAACTTCGATGAAAAACGGTGGAGACGTGGTAACCATTTCCGGATCTGACTTTGTTGGCACTCCTACGGTGAAATTCGGAGGGACAAATGCAACTTCGGTGAGCAGAGTTGATGCCAACACGTTGAGTGTTGTTGTGCCTGCACACGTGTTGGGAACTTTTGACGTGGTTGTGATTAACCCCGACTCACAATCAGCTACACTTGCGAATGCTTTTATGTTTATAGAACTGCCACCGACTATTTCTTCGGTAACTCCAAACAATGGATCGACTTACGGTGGAACGAACGTCACGATTACCGGGACGAACTTCATTCTTCCAAATTCAGGAGGGAATGCGGGATGGTCGACTGTAAGTGGAAAAACATTACCATCAGCATTTTATGGAGCATCACAAGCAGTAGTGGGAGATAAAATTTATTTTTTTGGAGGAAATAATGGCAGTACGGCAACAAATATAATATACTCCGCTTCTGTTTCTGATCCGACTACCTGGATAAATACAGGTAAGACCTTGCCAGGTAATTTGTATTATTCGCAACTTGCAATCGTAGGTAACAGTCTGTATCTTTTTGGTGGAAATAATGGCACAGCAGTTACGAATGTTATTTACACCGCTTCCACCTCTGATCCAACCACCTGGACAGTTGTTCCAGGTAAAACCTTACCTGGAAATCTTTATCTTTCACATTCGGCAACTGTTGGCAATAATTTATACCTTTTTGGTGGTCAGAATGGCACCGCTGTTACCAATGTAATTTACACTGCCTCGGTTTCTAATCCTACTACCTGGAGCATTGTGTCCGGCAAGACCTTGCCAGGCAACCTCTATGGTTCGCAAGTAGCAACTATTGGTAATAACCTGTATCTGTTTGGTGGTTATAATGGCAGCGCATACACGAACGTGATCTACACCGCTCCGGTTTCTGACCCAACCACCTGGACCAATACTGGTAGGACTTTGCCAGTGACCAATGCTCATGCGCAACTAATAACCATTGGTGACTATCTGTATTTGTTAGGAGGTTTCAACGGCAGTACGAATGTCACTTCAATTCTCAGTGCTTCAATATCTGACCCAACCACTTGGACTACATCAACAAACATTTTGCCTGTAGCTATAGATGTTTCCAGTATAGCTGTTATCGACAACTATGCGTACCTTTTCGGCGGTTACGCAACCACCGCAATGAGTGCCATTTACCGCGCTCCCTTGACTTACAACCGTCCCAATGTCTATAATATACCATGGCTGACCAACTGGAGAACGATTGCAAGTGACCAATCCAATGTGACGATTGGTGGAAATCCTGCCACAACCATCAACTTTTCAAATTCAACCAGTATCACTGCTACCACTCCTGCGCATACTGTCGGAGCAACTGATGTGGTTGTCACCAACTACGACGGACAGAGCGCGACATTAACGAATGGATTTACCTATTTGCCACCGTCGATTTCTTCGATTTCTCCGAACAATGGGCCATATTATGGTGGAACGAACGTGACGATATCCGGCACAAACTTTATTCTGCCAAATTCAGGAGGGGATACGGGTTGGGCGACCGTGAGCGGGAAGACTTTGCCAGGTGCACTTTATGGTTCACAGCAGGCAGTTGTCGGAGATAAAATATATCTTTTTGGTGGATGCAATGGTAGTGTGTATGTAAATGCTATCTTCAGTACGTCTGTTTCAGATCCGACAACCTGGAGTAATACCGGAAAGACTTTACCTGGGAATCTTTATGGTTCGCAATTAGCAGTAGTTGGCACTAAAATGTATCTATTTGGTGGGTTTAATGGCACTGCAGCTACTAATGTTATTTACACTGCCTTAACCTCTGACCCAACCACCTGGACTGTTGTTCCAGGTAAAACGTTACCTGGAAATCTTTATTCTTCACAACTAGCAGTTATTAATAACAGTTTGTATTTGTTTGGAGGCGAAAATGCAGGTGCTGCTACAAATGTCATTTATACCGCTTTGGTATCTGATCCGACTACCTGGACCACCGTGTTTGCCAAAACCTTGCCCGGCACCCTCTATGGTTCGCAAGTAGCAACTATTGGCAATAACCTGTATCTGTTTGGTGGCTATAATGCCAGTGCTTACTCGAACGCCATCTACACCGCTCCGGTTTCTGACCCAACCACTTGGACCAATACTGGTAGGACTTTGCCAGCGACCAATGCTTATGCGCAACTTGTAACCATTGGTGATTATCTGTATTTGCTGGGTGGCTACAACGGCAGTGCCAGTGTCTCTTCAATTTTTAGAGCTTCTATATCAGACCCAACCACTTGGACTACATCAACAAATACTTTGCCTGCAGCTCTATATGTTTCCAGTGTAGCCGTTATCGATAACTATGCGTACCTTTTCGGCGGTTACACAACAGCTGCAACCAGCGCCATCTACCGCGCTCCCTTGACCCACAACCGTCCCAATGCCTACAATATTCCATGGCTTACCAACTGGCGAACAATTGCAATTGACCAATCCAATGTGACGATTGGTGGAAATTCTGCAACAAACATTAATTTTTCAAATTCCACCACCATCACTGCCATCACTCCTGAACATCTTGTTGGAGCAACTGATGTGGTTTTCACCAACTATGACGGACAGAGCGCGACATTAACGAATGGATTTACCTATTTGCCACTGACTGTTTCTTCGATTTCTCCAAACAATGGGTCGACTGCGGGTGGAACAAATGTGACTATTACAGGGACGAATTTTATAGGTAGTGATTTTGGAACAGGTTTGGATGGCTCAATAACGATTGCTGCAAACAAAAATATTAACACGGATGCGATAGCAACCGGCAGAACGTATGCCGACGCCATTAATTACTCCGTAACTGCACTAACGACAAATACCGCAACGCTTTCTGCAGTGCCTGCAGCAGGTAGTCTTGCAATTGGTGACGAAATATTGCTCATTAATCTGCAAGGAATTACCACAAATTACGCCAATGTAGGAAATTATGAAACATTGAAAATACAATCCATATCTTCAAATGTGATTACATTCGCAACCAATAAAACGAAATTTTATGGAAATAATACAACTGATGATGCTAACATAGGCATTGCAATAACAAATCAGCGTGTTATGCTCCAGAGAGTTCCATACTACGCAGATGTGACCATCAACTCCGGTATAACCCTGACTGCTAATGCTTGGGATGGTACAAAGGGTGGCGTCCTTTATTTCAAAACAAGTGGAACCATGACCAACAACGGCACGATTAACATGATTGGGAAAGGATATCGTGGAGGCGGAGCTTATGTAAAAGGGGAGAGTTATGCTGGAGTAAATCTGGCTGGCTTCGGTGGAGGCTCAAATGGTGTTGGGGGTACTGGGGGTAATTGTGTTATTGGTGCAGGCGGTGGAGGTGGCGGAGGTGGAGCTTATGGAGCTAATGGAGTTACTGGGCAAGCTGGACCAGGTGGCGGAGGTGGAGCAGGTGGAGCATCTTTTGGCGCATCCGATTTGGGCAAAATGTTTTTTGGTGGTGCAGGTGGTGGCGGCGGATATGGCGCATGTGGTGGTGGCGGTTCAGGTGGCAATGCTGGTGGAATTATCGCAATCACAGCAAATTCATTTGCAAACTCAAATGTTATTCAAGCCAATGGATTAACCGGAACAGCATACATAGGAGGAGGTGGAGGTGCAGGTTCAGGTGGCAGTATCCGTATTTCTGGAAATATTGTCACCCTTGGCAATAACACTGTCACAGCTTCTGGCGCCGTAGGTTCACCGGATGGAGGTTGGGACGGCGGCTCAGCTGCAGGAGATGGCGGAGCAAGCAGCGTAGGTCGCGTTGCAATTTTTTATAAAAAGAGTATCTCAGGATCATCTGCACCTGGTGCATATTCCAAACAAATTTCATTAGGAGGCGAATCAATTAGCGTCTCATTTGGTGGCTCTGTAGTGTATGGAACAGTAGTTAATTCGTCAACTATTGTTTTAACCACTCCAGCTTACACCGCTGGTGGAACTGATGTGATTGTTACTAACTCTGATGGTCAATCTGCAACACTCACTAATGGATATACATATTGGTGAATTCAACTACAATTATTGCCACCACTCAAGCGCACCTTCCCGGAGAAATTGATGTGGTCGTGACCAATTATAACTGACAAGGCGGGACACTTTTAGGTGAATTTACATACTACTAATTATATGCCGGTTGTCGGTAACGTGACTACTGAGTATATAACAACATGAATAGATTAAAGCTTTTGCTCTCAGTAAACGTTGTCTTAAATATTAATAAAAAATAAAAAATTAAATATATTGTAAATCAAATTGTTGCAGTATTATTAACTAAAGAGTGGGTGTAAAAGGTACTTTTATCTAAATGTTAAATTTGGAGATTCAGCCAAATTTTATATCTTTGATTGGAAGTTATACAATATAATATATAATTTTAATAAGAAATGAAGAGTAATTATCAGAAAATCAAGTTAAAACATCGTTTTTTTGCAATCTCAATCTTTGTATTGGCATTTGTTCAGGTACAAAATGTAATTGCGCAGGATGTAAGCCTGAAAATTCATTTAAGTAAGGTTTTTTCCAGTAAAATCAGCCTGCTGCCAT
>Ga0302205_10000358_pt1 | contig 19863 bp, 15 predicted proteins | sample II_Fen_E1_3_FD_194582 | JGI IMG/M metagenome (GOLD analysis project Ga0302205, IMG submission 194582) | Peat permafrost microbial communities from Stordalen Mire near Abisko, Sweden - II_Fen_E1_3 | ecosystem: Environmental > Terrestrial > Soil > Wetlands > Permafrost | place: Sweden: Abisko...
TTTGTTGATGTTGTCCATCTGTTCTGCATCAATCTGAATGTAACCATAACCGGTTTCGGGCCGATTGGGTTTCATGCCGAGTGTAAGCAGGGTCTTGTGGTTGCTGACGAATGTCAATCCCTCATTGATGCGGAATAAAAAGTCCTGTTCCCTAAGGATGAGATGATCGGAGGGTGCAACCACCATATTGGCGTTGGGATTGATGGCCCGAATCCGGTTTGCGGCGAATGCGATACATGGAGCGGTGTTTCGACGCTGAGGTTCCAGTAGGATCTGATCTTCCTTCAGTTCCGGCAGTTGCTCCATGGTCAACTCTTTATAAATCTTGTTAGTGACAATGAAGATGTTCTCGACCGGTATGATTTGACGAAAACGGTCAAACGTCTGTTGCAGCAGAGAGCGACCGGTTCCGAAGAAATCAAGAAATTGTTTTGGGTACGTGGTTCGACTGGCTGGCCAAAAGCGGCTTCCGATGCCACCGCTCATTATAACACAGTAATTGTTGTTCATGCATTGTTGATTATGAAGTGGAGACATCCAAAGATAAGCAAATCACCGAATAGATACTACTATTTAAGGATTTTTAGGTGCTTCGACCGGAGCTTTAGGTGCTTCTTTTTTTGGCGTTGGAACTGTTTTTTTTGGTGCTTTTGCTGCGGTTTCTTTGGTTTTTTTTGCAGCTGCCTTTGTCTCGGCATCTTTCTGAGCTTCAGCTGCACGCATTTCGCGTTGGCTGGGTTCCCAGAGTTTGTCACTCATATCTTTCAGCTCTTTTTCGAGGCGAACCTGTTCTTTGGCAATATCCTCGGGCGTATGGCAGTAATCGAACAAGGATTGGTTACGAAGGTTGGAAACCTTGTAAATGTCGCCCTTGTAACGATGCTGGTTAAAGAAATCGTATGCGTTCATCCGGTTGACACTGTTGATGGTGTCTGCTGAAACCGGAATCTGGGACAGTGATGCCTTCAGGTTTTCAAACGGAATCCAGAACATGGGAAATTTGCGGGTTTCACCAGTTTCATCAGTCCGTATCAACACCGGGCAAACGGCCATGGTTTTGATACGCATGGTCGAATTCCGCTGATCAAGATAATAGACTTCCTTCACATAAAAAAGGGAGACTTCACCGCTGGGTATGTCAATAGCATCGATATCATAAATGAAAGCCCCTGCCTTTTTAGGATCGGCCTTTTCTTTGAACGGGATTTCAAAACGTTTCAGTAGGTCTTTGAATTTCAAGGCGTATGCATCTGTAAAGATTTCGCGTCCGTCAAGGTATTCGTAGGCAGTTAGGCGACCATCTGCGACCATGCTGAAGATGGTGCAAAACAGATTCTGGCGTTCCGGAGTGGGTTCTACAGGGAAATAGAGGGCGCCGTTGTTACCGTCCAGCAGGTTGACCATGCGGTAGACGTCGCGTTTCCACAAAACGTCTTCGCCCCGAGTCTGCTGGTTGTCAGCAATTTTGCTTTTCTTGAACGAAACTTCGGGAAAGGCTACCGGATCGCTGGTGGTAGACTGTTTGGTTTGCGAGGTCTGACAGAAGCCGGTGGCGGTCAAAGTCAGGGTGCAAGCGATCAATATTCCTTTGATGCGATTCATATTCATGTGGCGGTTTGTTTAATTAGTTGATGATGACTTCCATTGGAGGAAGCATTTGTTCCACTTTGTCCGGTCCTACCGCTTTGATGCCGGTCACCCAAAGGCGTTTGCCGCGGGTCAGGGCACGGATTTGCGAAATTTGCCGGTCGGAGAATTTAGAACCTTGTGAAATTTCCTCGAGTGAATTTCCCATAGAGTCGTAAATGGTGGTTTTGAATGAAAGAACAGTAAAGTCCACTTCTAAAAGGTCGTCATCCAAAGCGGCGATGATGCCAGACGTTGCCAGTAGTTTTGCTTTGGAAAAGCCTGTTCCACCTTTATAACGACGTTCCACTCCGCTATTGTCGGTATAGAGTATAAAAGCTTTTGCTTCAGGAAGCGGACGAACACGGAAAGTAGATTGTGTAACCACGCGACTTTTTCCATCCATGGTGGCTGAAACGGTCACGACGCAGGGTTGACCGATGGCAGTTGGCCTGGCAACCCATACATCTCCCGAACGGGACAAACTACCATTGCTGATATTGGCGCTGATCAGGTTGTTGGGCACGCCGGGAACCGAGATGCTGAGTTTATTGTTGATTCCTGCATACAGCACATTCATCATCGTATTCGAAACCGTCGCCATTGGTTCAACAACCGTATATTTCTGTTCAAACGGGTATTGTTGCAATGTTCCGTCACCACGGCGCAATTCGAGGTAACCTTTAACCGGGAATATGCCCGATTTGCTGGTCGTGATCTCAAACAAACCTCTGCGGGAAGCATCGAGCATCCTGCCGTTGACATAAACGTTGGGACGCTGAGTGGAGTCTTCGGCCGATAAAACAATGTGGGCACGGTAGGCACTGCCACGCATTACGTTTTCGGAGTTGGCGATGACATAAGCCTTGATCTGGTTTACGCGGAAGTCCTTGACATCGATGTTGTTGATGAGTTCGTGCAGCACTTCGCCTTCAGCATAACGGATGTCGTTCTGCATTTTGGTGAAAATCGTTGCAACAGCACCGACCGGCATATTTTCAAACATCGAACTTTCCCAGGTATGGCCGGCTTTTTTGGCACGGGGAGTGGGTTTAGTGTTGAAGTTGTCAAGGATAACTTTGCGTTTCAGACTGTCGTTCACGAGTTTGACGATGTAGTCGCGGTATTTCTCGAGGGCGAATTTCAGTTGTCTGGCTTTGTGGCTGTTGGGTGGCATCAAAACGGTGGAAGCGGCATCGAGGTTGTCGGCGCGCTGGATGTTGTGTACGTCGGCTTTCTTGCCGTCAGATTCCCGGACCACTTCCATTTTGAGTTCACCAATCTGGTTGTACAGGTTGTCGGAACGACGCTTCAAGTCGAGGGCACGTTCGTACCATTCCTTTACTTTTCCAGGATTGTGTTTGTAGCTTTTGCTGAAGTCCTCGTACAAAACGTTGTTCTGGGCACTGGAATTCTGCGTGCTGGTCGTCAGGCTGTCGTCCACCAACTCAAAGCCGTGGAGCACTTCGGACGAAACGTTTAGTGCCAGCAAGCACAACAGCATGATGTACATCAGGCCGATCATTCGCTGCCTCGGAGTCTCGGGGGCGTTACTGGCAGGCATTGCAGTATGTTGTTAATTTACAAGTCATTATCAAGATTCTTTTCCGTCGGTTTCTTCGGATTTGGCAGGTGCTTCGGGAGTGCGGGCAGCGTTCATGCTTCCGGCCATCATGTTGGCGAAAATGGCGTTGGGCGACATGGCATCCAGCATGCGGGCATAGACCATGTTCAGTCTGGCTAGGTTGTCGGCCATGGCTTCGGTTTCCTTGCTGAAACGGTCGCTGTCACCGGTGGAACTTTCATACATTTCGCGGATGTGAACGAGTCCTTTGTTGACGCGGTCGATGGTGTCTATCTGGGAACTGACGCTCTTGAGCTGAATTTCGTAAATGGTGTTCAAGCCAGAGAGGTTTCGGTTCAGGTTGCCCATTTGTTCGACATAACCTTTTGAGTTGGCAGAAATCTCGTCCGAATTCTCGGTGACGTTGCGGTAGGAGTCAAGCAGCACGTTGGACACTTCGGCCAGGGAACCGGTCGCATCGCTGAAACGGTTCAGGTTGTCGGCCATGCCGGAAAGCTTGCTGATGTAATTTTCGGTGACCATCGTAATGTCGGCCAGGTTGTTGAGTTGCGAAACAGCTTCACCCATCTTCTTGATGCTGTCGGTCAGGGTTGCTGCGTCTTCGTCCGATATGGGCACCTGAGGAGGAATACCATAGTTTTCACGGGCTTGTTCGGGTGTTACACCAGCCATGGAATTGCGGTGGGGCGTGTAGGGAACACCGCCCCCGGAAGGAGCACCACCTCCAACATAGACGGTTCCACCTGCCTGAGCACCAACTTGAAAATTGGTGGTCGTTGAGGAGGATTCACCAGGAATGATAGTATCACCAACATACACTTCAGTAGTCATGCCTTCGGTTACTTTTCCACCTGGTAAGTTTTTAAAATCGGGACGATCTCCATCGGCATGTGTTTTAAGAATGGGGAAAACGTATTCCCAATGGTAATTGCGATAGGGTGGTTCTAAGGCTGAAATGGCAAAAATGAACACTTCCGTACCCAGTCCGAGAGCCAACATGACGTTGGCCCCATCCAGGTGCAGCAGCTTGAACAGCGTTCCGAGAATGGCCACGGCGGCACCAAGACCATAAAACAGATTGAAAAGGCTTTTTCCACGATTGCTTCCCAAAAAAATGGAAATTCGAATGCGGAAGGCTTTGATTTTGGATATCATAAGGCTACGGATTATTTAGTTAGTCTGGTTTCACCGATTTGACTGCGAACGCAGCGGAAGCCGATGTAGGAACGGGTTTCGTTCTGATATTCGTAGGTGCGGTTGCTCACCTGTACGAAACGGGCGGCATCTTTCCAGGAACCACCGCGAACGACTTTGCGCTTGTTAATGTAGGCGTCGTTCACGCTCGCATTCGTCTGAATGCTTGGATTCAGGTCGTTCATGTCTTCGAAGGCAGATTCGCTCCAGGTGGTTGAAGTCCATTCGGCAACGTTGCCGGCCATATCAAACAGACCGTATTCGTTGGCAGGATAGGATGCGACCTTTGATGTTACAATATGACCGTCGTTGGTGTATCCACCGTTGGTCGGCTTGAAGTTGGCGTAATAGCAACCACGTTCCGTATCAGTCTTATCGCTTTTCCAAGGATATTTGGCTGCTTTCTGCTTGCCTCTGGCGGCAAACTCCCATTCGGCTTCGGTTGGGAGCCTGTATTCCATTGCTTTCTGGCCACGCGCGCTCAGTGCGGCATTCAAATAAGCGGTTCTCCAATGGCAGAAAGCGTTGGCTTGCTCCCAGGAAACGCCGACCACGGGATAGGAATTGTAGGCAGGATGTGAGAAATAATTGAGCAAATAGGGCTCGTTGTATGCATTGGTAAAGTCATTGATCCAACAAGTGGTATCAGGATAAATAGCAATGATGCGGGTGTTCAGGAAGTCAAAACGAGAGGATAGCGGGCGGGTGATGGAGGTGTTGATGACCTGACCGGCTTCGTTTACGTAAGCAGTATCCTTGGTTATCATCACGTTTGGCAGATTGGCGGCGATGATGTCCGTGTTGCGATTACGCTTCATGGCGTTGAGTTGATTGGAACGTTTGGCTGCGGCTTCATAATCGAACCATTCATACTTGTACAGGATTTTATCCACATTCGTGCGGTAACCACCCAGTACTTCGTCTTTTTCGCGCAGGTAATTCAGGGCGGTGAGCTCATCTTCTGTAGCCCTTTTGGCATCTGGAAGGGGAATTTTCCAGTTTAAATGTGGTGTGACAGCTTCACCTTTGGCATCTTCCGTGATTTTGTATTCTTCGTTGCCTCCGAACGCAGGGTCAGCCATTTTTTCACGAATGATGGAATCACACACCCATTTGATGAATTGTTTGTATTGGCCGTTGGTAATTTCGGTTTCGTCCATCCAGAATGGAGCGACTGAAACGTGCTTGGTAGGGGTGTTCAAACCGAAAATGCTGTCATTTTCTGCCTGTCCCAATTCAAAGGTTCCTTGCTGGATCAAAACCATTCCATAGGGATTGGGTTCGCTCCAAGGGGTGCTTTTTACGCTGGTCAGTTCACCGTTGTCGTACGAATGGCACGAAAACAGCAAGAGGCTGGTCAAACCTAAAAAAATCGTCTTTCTCATAAATTTATAATATGCGTACACTTTTTTGTCGTTTGCTTACGGTAGCGGTGCCGATTTTTCGGGTGTAACTCATGAAAAGTTCATGACTTCCACCTGAAAAATTTGCCACTGCCGATGTGGCTATATCGTAAGAGTAACCAATGCTCAATCCTTGTGGCAACTTGATGCCAGCCATCACGATGACTGCGTCCTGAAACCTCCAACCTAAACCTCCCCAAAACTTATCCTTGTATAATACTTTTCCGGAAAGATCGAGTTGCCAAGCTGTCAGGTCTGTCTTGATCAGAAAGGAAGGTTGCACGGTGTATAACGGGTTTGGTAAAACAATATTGTATCCGTTTGTTAAATAGTACGTTCTGGAAGCCACCATTTGGGGAGGATCTGCACTCGTATCATCGGGGCCGGTTTTCAGATTGACAGCGGTTTCCAGTAAGTGGGAAACAGAAAATCCGGCATAAAGACGTTCATTTTGGTACCAAGCTCCAGCACTCAAATCAGGAATGATACCTTGAAGTGTTCCCGTTGGAATACTGGCGTCGGTCGTGATGTGGTAATCACTTGTCGGAATGTAAATGCCACTTGCGTCAAAGCCTTCCTGAAGGATTCCACCTTGAATCCCAATGCTGAGAACGCCCGATTTGAGTTGTTTCTTCCAGGCATATTGCAACTGAAGCGTTTGGGTGCTGAACAGACCGATGGATTCTTTTTCAATGATCAAACCAAATCCATGTTTGCGATTGCCCAACACAAATGGCATGGTGACGTTAACCAACAAGGTGCTGGGAGCTCCGTCTATGCCTACCCATTGCTGACGGTTCTGTAGGGTCAGGAGCAAATCGTTGCCTTCCCCGGCAACAGCAGGGTTAAAGGTGCCTGGAGCCAGCATATACTGGCTCGTCTGTGCATCGAATTGTGCAGAAGCGCTTATGCTTGTAAAAAGCAGGAGAATAAAAAGTGCGTTTCGGCGGATATGGGGGAGTTTAAAGGGCATGTTTCAGTCAATGTACAGCCTATATAACAGAGAAATAGCTGAAAAATTGTAAACAAAAATGAAAAAAGGCCGCATTTTAAGTAAATGCAGCCTTTTTGATATTTTAAACAGGAAGAAATCAATATTCCTCTTCGTTGAAGAAAAAGTCCTCCTTGCTGGGATAGTCGGGCCAGATGTCTTCGATACTTTCATAAATTTCCCCTTCATCTTCCATTTCCTGGAGATTTTCGATGACTTCGAGCGGAGAGCCAGAACGCATGGCATAATCAATCAGTTCGTCTTTTGTGGCGGGCCAGGGTGCGTCTTCCAGTTTTGATGCCAATTCCAGTGTCCAATACATAGCTTTCGTTTTTATGCCTTTTTCAATTTTGTCGCAAAAATAACCGATAAAACTGATAAAACAAGTATTGCTACAGCTTTTATTTAGTGTTATCCCAAAAAAATTCGGAACTGTCTGATAGGCAGCATTTTCTTGCCAGTACAAAATAGTAATCCGAGAGCCTGTTCAGGTAGGTTATGATGTTCGGATGGACCTGATATTGCTCAGATACTGCCACCGTGCGTCGTTCGGCACGACGACAAACAGTCCGGCAAACATGGCTTAATCCTGCTCTTCTATTTCCACCGGGTATGATAAATCGATTAAGTTCGGGAAGCCCGGAAACGATGCGGTCGATTTCAGCCTCGATTTCACTCAGATTCTCTTTCGTGATGGGTTCAGCAAAGTTCAACGTAGTCTTTACCTGGTCGGTAGCCAGGTAAGCACCTACTTTGAAAAGGCGGTGTTGTATATTCCTGTTGAAGGCGTCATCAACAGGATCAAGGCCTTCGGCCAGTAGCAAACCGAGGAATGAATTCAGTTCATCGACAGTGCCATAGGCTTCCAAACGGATATCGTCCTTAAAGACGCGGGTTCCACCGATGAGTCCAGTTGAGCCTTTGTCACCTGTTTTGGTGTAAATATTCATCACATTTAAGTTTTAATTCGTAGTTTGCAATTTGGCAAATCTTTTCTGAAAAACAGTATGCCTAAGGAATAAAGGTCGATGCTTGCCCGCACTTCGGGGTGGTTCCGCATCAGTTTCCATGTAAAAGCCTGTTCCGGGGTCTGATGAATGTACTTGACCACAAACAGGGAGCCCTCGTGCACTTTCTGAAGACAAAGTCGAAACTCGTCCATGCGTTGCGAACGTTCTGTTGGAGCATTGAACAGCACGAAATCCAATTTTTCCATTTGCGAAAGAGCTATTCTCAGGGATTGTTCGTCTTTCGTGTCCGAAGAATAGGTGATACTCTTGAAAGTCGCTTTCGGACAAGCGTTTAACATGTATTGGATTTCGATGCCTGAGCGGTTTCCAATTTCCAACATCGTGGCAGGTTGATGGTCCTGAACGATTCGGAAAATCATCCGTTGTAATTGATGAGGCTCCTTTTTCTTTAATCGGAATAGAAAGCGTCTCTTTTTAGTCCGATGAGCTGCCTCCAACGCTTCGAAGGCATAAAACGGCCATTTGGTATTCAGCACCATGGTCACAAACCGATAAAGATAGGGGGAGTGTATACCTCCTCCGTTTGCCCGTTTTGCACGAAGCAGGTAATTTGCTTTTGCCCGGGGCCTTTGAGTAATGTGAATCAATCGGTTATATAACCGGTTCCGGAATGGATTAGACATACTCAAAGATAGTGGCTCAGCATGAATTTACAAAATGGGAACCTAAACAAAGAATAGTTACAATTGTATTTTCCAAAAGTACTCAGGGATGATAGCTACTTTCTTCAAGATTGCTTGGTTGACGATTTCTGTTGGAACGGATTCGTCAAACAAGATTTTGTACCCTGTTTTCAAAGGCGTCAATTCTATCATAAAGGGTCCCGGACTTGCGAATTTCTTCAATTCGATGGCCCATGGTGTGCCGTTAAAATAATTATCGGCAACCAATCGGTTGTTAAGGTAGCAACGTCCCTGATCGGCCTGATAATCGATGTGCAGATAGGCGTTGTTCAAGCCGTCCAAGGCGTTTTCGGGTAGGGTTATCGCCCATTCGTAGGATGGTTCGGTCAGGATTTTTGCAGTTGTTGTTTCCGGTTTTTTTCCACCCTTGGGAAGTGTACCATTAAAGGGAAGCGTGTACAGTTCAGAGCAGAGCCAGGACTCATCCGAGTTCAAAACAGTGCGGTCAGCGTTGAAGCATTCAGCCACCAATTTGGCAGCGAAGGATTTGTTGCCTTCTTCATAAGGGAAATCCATCAGAAGGACATTGGCTCCTTTGTTCAGATAACCGGTCACATCGAGTCTGTTCAATCCAACCTTGATTTCCTGGTTCAGCCATTTGTCATTCAAACGTATTTTGCAGATATTATCAACATACAAAAACAAGGTGGCTGAACGAATGGAAGATGGATTGTCGAGGCGGAAGTCTTTGCAGAAGACCTTTTGGTAAAGTTGGTTCTTCGGCGTGACAGTGCTGACAGTAGATTTCAGCCATAGGGCATCGTCTAGATTGCCTTTTGCAGTGAGGGTAGGTGTGATGCTTTTTGGTTGTTGGGTAAGGGTGGTTTTTTTAGCCTTGCCCGTGAGTTCAGTCATCGTCAGGTTCGGATTTGGGCCATAAGCAACTAATTCATGGCCGTTTAGGTATAAGTTGGCGTCGGAAAGATAGAGGCTGTTTCTTTCTTTGAAGAACCAGGCGTGATTGGCTTCCTCAACAGAAAGGACTTTGATGGTGAGCGATTTGCCGGATTTCGTCTTGACAATCAAGGAGTTGGCATATCCGGGTTTGATATCGGTGACTATGAACTTTCCGTCTTTTTGAGACACGATGCCGGTTGTGATTTTTACGGATTTCACTAAAGTGGCGTCGAAACAGAATTCAGGTTGAACACCCAGGTTCTGAATAAAGAACCATTGCCCCGGGGCTGTATGGCAAAGCGGTTGGGCGGTGGCATATTTCAACAGAACGCCTTCCATGTCGAAATTGAAGGGCCAGATGAAGATGCAACTATCCTTGATGTCAACAGGCTTGGATGGGAAAGTCAGTTGCCCTTCCGGAAGTTCTATTTGTAGCTGAACCCCTTTTTGAAGGGGCTTGACATTGTTCCGGTAATAATTCATGCCAAAGACGAATCCTGCATTTCCATTGACACGAACGGACCATTGCAAAAGTTCTTTGGGTTTTTGTCCTTTGGGAATCACAGGTGTCATCGGTGCCAGTCGATCGCCGAATTCATTCAGGAAATAGTGCAGTTTTTTAACTTGATGGTAGCTGGGGGCAAGTTCCCCTGTTTCACCAATGGACGCCTGAAAATCGTAGGAGATGTCGCAATACTGGTTCCAGTAGCCGGTTTCATCCTGATTTTCCTCAAGGGTGGTCAGCGTGCCGACGGGGTTTGAACCGCCTGTGAACACGTAATAACCGGGCAAGTTGCTACCGGATCCGGTTTTAGTAGTCGCGATGGCCAGTCCGTCGTATTGGTTCAGGATGGGTCTGCGATGGTAGGAAATCTGGTTCCCGACGCCGATTTCGCAGGTGAGGTAGGGGTAGCGGGTATGATCCGTGGCGCTTTTACCTTCTTTACCGGCAACGTCAGCGCCGATACCTTCGTCGTTCATGGGAGCTTCGAACGTGAAGTTCAGGTTGTCCTTGGCGGGGATGATGTCGGTTTGCCAGGGTTCTTCCGGATAACCGCCGAACAAGGGCACGACTTCATCCTGTGGGACGGAGGCGTTGCCCCAACCGGTAACGGTGTACATGGGGACGTCCATGCCGTATTTTTGAGCAGTTTGTTTCAGCCAGAGGATGTGCGCGTTGCCTCCAGGCCCCCGACGGTATTCATTTTCTAGTTGGATGCCGATGATGGGGCCCCCGTCTTTGTAATAAAGCCCGTCCATCTGAGCGGCGACATTTTTGTACCAACGTTCGGCATATTGCTGATAAAGCGGATTATTGCTGCGATCCACCAGATCTTTTTTACTGAGAATCCAGTCCGGGGTTCCGCCGTTGCGGACTTCTCCATGGCACCAGGGACCGATGCGCGGATAAACGTAGAGGTTATGTTTCTGGCAAAGTTGAATGAAACTGCGGAAGTCCTTGTCGCCGCTCCAGTCGAACTGACCTTCGATTTCTTCGTGGTGAATCCAGAAAACATAGGTGGCGATAATATTGATCCCATTAGCCTTCATTTTCAAAATGCGGTCTTCCCATTCGGCTTTGGGGCAACGAGAAAAGTGGATTTCCCCCATGACGGGTACGACCGGTTTCCCTCCGATGGTGATGTATTTGCTGTTCAACAGGATTTCTTTTCCGGCAGGTCCGGGATTGCCCATTTTCAAGTGACCGGAAAGCAGTGCCTTCGGCGTGATGCGGGCATCTACAGAATACGACTGAGCAGCAACAAGCCCGCTTATTAAGCAGGATAGAACCAGTAGGAGTTTTTTCATGGCATTCGTATATGAAGGAGCCCCAAAAGTAGTTGTTTCGGGGCTCCTGTCCAATAGATTATCGCAAGAAACGGATGGATTATTCGCCGATACTCTGACTCTTTCTTGTTTTGGGGGTCAGTTTCGCAACCTTCTTTTCATTTTCGAGTTCCTTCGTTAAGGCAACCGTGCTCATCAAGCCGCCCAACTGCATGCTTTCGACTGCGGTGCTGGGTACTACGACGATGGTGGCGTTCGTTTTCAAGCCTTCGTACAACATGTTCATGGCACGAAGATGGAAAGCGGTAGGATTATCGGAATAACTTTTGGATGCTTCGTTGAACATTTCGGCAATCTGGCGTTCGGAATCTCCCAGAATGACACGTGCCTGACGTTCGCGTTCAGCCTGTGCCTGCATCGACATGGCGGCTTCCAAGCCTTGAGGAATCAGCACGTCCTTGACTTCGACCGAAATGACATTGATGCCCCAAGGTTCGGTCCGTTCGTCAATGATGGTCTGCAACATGGCACTGATTTTGTCGCGGCCTTCCAGCATGTCGGCCAGCATGGTTTTTCCAATCACATCACGCAAGGCGGTTTGAGAGGCCCAACTGATGGCACTGTAATAATCGGCCACATCCATGGAAGCTTTCTCGGGATCGACAACTTTCCAAAAAAGTACGGCGTCAACATCCACTGGAACGGTATCTTTGGTCAGCGTTTTTTCTGCTTTGAAGGAAGTACTGATTACGCGGATATCGATCCAGAAGGGAATCGTGTCAATGATGGGAATGATGAAGAAAATCCCGGGACCGCGGAGCGTGTAGTATTTCCCAAGACGAAGGATTACGGCTCTATCCCATTGATTGGCCACTTTCGTGGAAGACGCAACCAAGAAAGCCAATACAAAGAAACCGATCAAGACGCCCCGGCTTTCGTTCGATGACAAATCAATACTTAAGGTCATAGCAATACCAATCCCAATACCAACTAGTATTACGAAAAGCAATGTCGCAATTGAATTAAAGTTTTTCATCAGATTAGGTTATTAAATTAATTGGGTAAAGATATATCAGTTTCGACAAAAACGGTTTGATTATTTTTTAAGCATTTTTACCGTTCTGTTTCCTGCTTTAACCAGATAGAGACCCGAGGCAACATTGCTCATGTTGATTGTAACTTGTTCACCTTCTGCTATGGACTGATAGATGACGGCTCCTTGGATATTCAGAATTTTCACCCTTTCCCCAACCTGGAGATTGCTGATTTTTGCAAAGTCACGGACCGGATTGGGAGAAACATCGATGCAAGGAATCTCGGGATTGTTCAAGCCGACATAAGGACCTCCGAGATACTGCGTATCCAAGTAACTTAGTCGTGATGTTATCCAGGTAGAAAGAAATGACAAGTCGAAATTGGTGTCCGCGGCTACTCGGGTGCCAGTCCACCGGGTGATTTCGCGACTTAAGGCGCCACTTTTTTTCAACATCGCCTGATAGGTGTTGAATCGGCCATATAATTGGCTATAGCTGAAATAAGTGCCTCGAAGTTCCCTGTACCGGTTCTTAAGCATGTCATTGAAACCACCTGGATTCAGCTTTTTTAATCGGATGAACAGGTTGCTCTGGCCATGCTCGTACGTCGTCACAAAGGTGTCAAAATTCTGATTGGCCCCCGTTACGCCGGAGGTGCCATCCCAGCGCCGTCCCCAAGTGGCATCCATGTCCCAGGGAGTGATCATCATTTTGGGAGAAACGGACTGGTCATAAATGGAGAAATACATATTTTTCCCCTGATTGTCCGCAGCCAAAGCCAGCTCAATCAGCAAGTAATAGTCTCTAACCTCAGCCAGGTCAAACAACGTTTGAACATTGGGATAAAATTCCGCATCCGAAGTAAAATCGCTGCAGGTGCTGACGGCATTGTACATGCTTTTCCATTCAATGGGCTCGCCATCTCCAAGATCGGGATATTTGCAGGCATAATTGCACCAGGTTTCTGCGGCATTGTTGTAAGTGCCAACCAATTTTCCTGCATAGTAATAAGCGGTCTTGGTGTTGCCCATTTGGGATTCGAAACTCCATTCATCGGCCTTGAACAAAGCACCACGCTGAATGGCAGGAGCGATGGCTGTTGCCGGAGTATATTTTTTCAGATTGAGTTGTTTACGATCTACTTTTTCAGTCATGCAATAAAGTCCGTTGTAGGAATCGTTCACAAAGACTTCGACAAAGTGCCCTCTGGTTCCGTTCACCATATTGGGTTCCAGGGCCCCAAAATAGGGTTTGACTGAGAAATCGTTCCAAAGATCGGTCGAAACGCGGTTTCGCATCCTGGCCAGGTCAATGCCCATGGCATCGAGAACCCAATTATTGTCGCTTCGCAGACCGTAAAAAGACCTGTCCGTGGGCGTGGAACCGTTGGTGTCCTTCAACTTGATGGAAAACGCCTTTTTTACCAAACTGGATGCCAACGCACCACGGGTCTTCAAATCGGACAAAAGGTATTCTGCCGACCCTGGTTTGTCGGGTTCTGTCACTGTGATTCTGCCCAAAGTGTAAGTAGCTGTAAGCGCTGTGTTTGAGTATAATTGCACCAAGGGTAAACTGGTGAAATAGATATTGCCGCTTGCCACAACGTACGTACCGTTCCGAACTTCAACCAAATAACTGGAAGTACCTGTTACCTTAGAAAAGGTGAAATCCGAATTGTTGGTAACCTCTATTCCGGCGATATATAGTTTATAAGTCGTGCTTTTGGGTTTAAAGTATACATTCAAGGTTACATCGCTCGCTTCCAACTGATTTTCTGGTAAGGTGAGGTAAAAGCCTTTATTTGCGGTATCCACTGCGGGCACTTTTCCACCGAAAGAAAGCGAATCAAGTTGGCCTGCAAAGGCCCCGAGTGTAGGTTTGACCGTCGGCAACGTAATGCTGATGCCTCCGTCGTCCACTACGGCATTCCCATCCTTATCATAAAAAAGGAAATACTCCAGCGTCGCTCCAGTGACGGCATAAGTGCCTACGGGATAGACGCCCCCGAAATTCGTTGCGCGTTTGTTCCAGATTTTATTGGTATTCAAGACGGATCGAATGACATAATAACTCAGGTTGTTGTACGTCTTAGCCTCAAATGTCCAGGATGTAGAGCCGTCTGTTTGCAATTGATCCACAAATCGAAGGGCCCAACGATCGACGGTATCCGGCTTATACTTGATGTATTTTTGGGTGGAAGCGTTCTGAAAAGCATATTGACCGGAACCCAAATCCTTGATGACCCAGTAGTCGCTATCGGTGGCGTTTTCGGAATCCCTGTCCGGGAAAAAGGCTAAATTGTATTCTGAATTTCCAGGACTGACGGTACCTGTCGAGCCGTTCGCCAAACAAGCAATGAGGTATTTGCTCTTGGTAAACAAAGGTTTTGAATATGCTGTGACACAGAAAAATAGAAGCGTGGTCAGTAATAGAATGTGTTTTTTCATCAAATAGGTCCAAGAGAAATACATTGTACAAAGTTAAAATAAAAAGGCAGCCGTTTATATTAATATTTTTTGCTATGTGGTACATAATCAGCATTTTTTTACATAACTTGTACAGGTTATTTGATGCGGGATACTATGAAATTCACTCCCGAAAAATACTCCCTGCCAGATGAACGCATGGTGCCGTTCATTGAACCTTCCGAAATTTGGGACATCCTGAATCGAACGATTCCGTCAAAAGAAAAAGTCCGGAAAATCATCGCCAAATCGCTTTCAAAACAACGGCTGAACCTGGAAGAGGTGGCCTGTCTCATCAATGCGGACAGTCCTGAACTGATTCAGGAAATCAAGGAAGGTGCCAAAACGCTCAAGCGAACCATTTACGGGAACAGAATCGTGCTGTTTGCGCCACTTTATATCGGAAATAAATGTTCCAACGACTGTGCCTATTGCGGGTTCCGTTCCTCCAATGCGGATGCTGTGCGAAAAACGCTTTCGGAAGAGGATATCGTTCAAGAAGTGGAATCGTTGGAAGAAAAGGGGCAGAAACGGCTGATTTTGGTTTTCGGGGAGCATGCACAGTACGACCCGCAATTCATTGCCAATTCCGTTCGAATAGCTTATCGGGTTAAAAAAGGCAACGGGGAAATCAGGCGGGTGAACATCAATGCAGCACCGCTGGATGTAGAGGGGTTCAGGATTGTAAAGGAAGCCGGCATCGGCACCTTTCAGGTCTTTCAGGAAACCTACGACCCTGAAGCGTACAAGACGTATCATTTGCGTGGTAAAAAAGCGGACTATGCCTATCGGCTCACCGCTTTGGACAGGGCACAGGAAGCCGGCATCGACGATGTCGGCATCGGCGTATTGTTTGGCTTATACGATTGGCGATTCGATGTCATGGCTTTGGTAAGACACACCAACCATTTGGAAGCCTGTTACAATGTAGGGCCACATACCATTTCGTTTCCCAGGGTCAAGGACGCTTCCATGCTGGATATGGGCACCAAGTATTTCGTCAGCGATGAAGATTTCAAGAAGTTGGTCGCCATCTTGCGGCTTGCCGTGCCCTATACCGGGATGATCTTAACTGCCCGTGAACCGGCGGAACTACGGAATGAAATGATACAATACGGCGTTTCGCAAATTGACGGAGGCACCCGCATCGAGTTGGGCAGCTATTCCGAAAAAAAGGAGGATGCAGAACATTTGAACCGGGGGCAGTTCCGAATCAATGACAACCGCTCATTGAACGAAATCATCGATGAATTGCTGGATCAGGACATGATTCCATCCTTTTGTACGGCTTGTTACCGACTTGGACGAACAGGCGAGCATTTTATGGAATTCTCCGTGCCTGGTTTCATCAAACGGTTCTGCACACCAAATGCCCTGATGACGTTGTCGGAGTATCTGATTGATTATGCACCTGAACCTACAGCCTCCAAGGGTTGGAATGTCATTCAGTCCAATTTGGATAAAATGGAGGACAAAATGATGAAAAAAGCCCTCACTGACAAACTTGAATTATTGAAAGCAGGAAAACGAGATTTGTATTTCTAATACCTTTTAAGGCATGAAAGGACACGATCTAAAACCGCACATCGGGATTTTTGGCCGCAGGAATGTCGGTAAAAGCCTATTCATCAATGCTTTGACAGGCTCAGATGTAGCCATAGTGTCTGAAATGGCCGGAACCACCACCGACCCGGTTCGGAAATCCATGGAAATCTTTGGAATCGGGCCTGTCATTCTCATCGATACGGCTGGCATTGACGATGTCGGAACGCTGGGCGAAAAGCGACTGGCCAAGACATTGGAAGTTATCAAGCAGATAGACTGCGCCATTTTGTTGGTTGCCAACAATGTGTTCGGCGAATTTGAGGAAGGGTTGATGGAACGGTTCAACGAATGGAGTCTGCCTTGCCTGATCATTCACAACAAATCGGATGAGGAACCCTTAAAATTACCGATGAAATGGATTGAATTCAGTGCCCTGACCAAGAACAATCTGGATGGTGTATTGGATGCATTGAAGAAAACGATACCGGATACAGCCTACCACCAACCCTCCCTGCTCAAAGGCATCATTCAGCGCGGTGACATCGTGATGCTCATCACGCCCATCGATTCCGAAGCGCCGGATGGACGGATGATATTGCCTGAAGTGATGGCCATCCGCGATGTGTTGGACCAGGATGCTGTCAATATTGTTATCAAAGAAACCGAAGCAGCAGCGTTTTTGAAACAAACCGGCATCAAGCCAGCTTTAGTACTCACCGACAGCCAAGTATTCGGCCTTGTCTCCAAAATTATACCTCCTGAAATTCTGCTCAGCAGCTTCAGCATCACTTTTTCACGGATGCGCGGACCCTTCGAGGATTATATCCGTGGAACGCAACACATAGCTGAACTCAAGGACGGCGACAAGGTGCTGATGCTGGAATCCTGTACCCATCAGGTCAGTTGCGAAGACATCGGGCGGAACAAACTTCCGAAATGGCTGACAGAATACACGCATAAAAGCCTGGAATTTGAAATCGTAGCCGGTCTGACGGAAATGAAATGTCCCATTAGTGAATACGCCCTGATCATCCAATGCGGCGGTTGCATGATTACCCGCCGGCAGGTGCTCGGCCGTTTGTCCGAAGCACTAAAAGCCGGTGTCCCAGTTTCCAATTACGGAATGGCCATAGCCTATCTGAACGGTATTTTTGACAGAGCCATCGCGCCCTTTATACGATAAAATATGAAAACAGAAACGGAACTGACAAAGCAAAAAATCATTCGCCTGCTTTCCCTCACCGATAAGGAAGAGCAGCAATCCTTGTTCAAAAGAGCCTACGCTTTAAAGGTGGATTTGCTTGGCCGAAAGGTGAATCTGAGGGGTTTGATCGAATTCTCCAACCAATGTCGCAAGAACTGCCTGTATTGTGGCATCCGAAATGAAAATTCAAACGTTCGGCGGTATGCGATGACAGATGAAGAAATACTGGGGGTTGTCGCCTTTGCCCGCTCGAAAGAGTTGACGGGTGTTGTTCTACAATCTGGAGAACGAACGGATGAGGAATTTGTAAAAAGAATATCGGTATTGATTTCGAAAATAAAAAAAGCGACCGACGATTCGTTTCGCATTACCTTGTCAGTAGGAGAACAAACGGCTGAAACCTATCAGAGATGGTTCAATGCAGGAGCACAGCGGTATTTGCTCCGAATAGAGACTTCAGACGAAAAACTGTATAGGAGCATTCACCCGAATGATGGACTGCACTCCTTCGAAACACGCATGAAATGTCTGGAAAGCATTCAGCAGGCAGGATTCCAAACGGGAACGGGTGTCATGATCGGATTGCCAGGTCAAACAATGGAGAACCTGGCCGACGACCTACTTTTCATTCAGCGGAAGGGTATTGACATGGTGGGAATGGGGCCTTACCTGGAACACGCCCAGACACCTTTGAACAATTGGAAGGAAAGCCGAATGCCCCTTCTGGAGCGATTTGAGCTATCCCTTCGTATGATTGCTGTTCTGCGAATGCTGATGCCGACCATCAACATCGCCTCCACCACGGCGCTTCAATCCATCATTCCTACGGGACGGGAGTTCGGTCTGAGGGCAGGCGCGAACGTGCTGATGCCGAACCTTACGCCTGTGAAGTACCGTAAGAGTTATTTATTGTACGAAAACAAGCCCAGTTTGGAATTGGAAGCAGATGAAACGCTTGAAAACCTTTTGCAAAGCATCCACAAGATTGAGGAACAAGTGGTGTACCACGACAACGGTGATTCCAGATACTTTTTAAACCGGCAAATCAACCATTAATACGTAAGGCAATGATAACCCAAGACGAAGTTTGCAACGTTCAAACGATGACCGACGAGGATAAGTACATCCTCCTGGAAAACGTCATTCACGATTACGAAGGGAAGGAAACCAACCTGATTCAGATCCTGCACATAGCACAAGCCATTTTTGGTTACCTGCCAACCGAAGTGCAACACTTTATTGCCGATCAAATGGGCCTTTCTGTTTCGAAAGTAAACAGTGTCCTGACCTTTTACTCCTTCTTTTCCACACAACCCAAGGGGAAGTATTCCGTTTCAGTTTGTTTGGGCACTGCTTGTTATGTGCGCGGTGGGAAAGAAGTGCTGAACAAATTGAAGGACGTCATGGGCATCGATGTCGGTGATACGACCGAGGATAAATTGTTTTCGCTCTCCGTCATGCGCTGCATTGGTTCCTGTGGACTTGCTCCCGCGATGACCATCAACGGCAAAGTCTACAAGCAAGTCAGCCCAAGTAAGATTCAACGGATTTTGGGCATGCTCAAATAAATCGTACCACTATGAAAATCAATTCAATCACCGATCTTGAAGCGATTCGAGGCGAATTCCAGGCCAAGGAAAAGGAATTCACGTTCACCGCTCATATCTGTTATGGAGCAGGTTGCCTTTCCTCCGATTGCAAGGATTTTAAGGAAGCATTCATCAAGGAATTGGAGGCTGAAAACCTCCTGAACAAAGTTCGGATCAACCTGACGGGTTGCCTGGGTGCTTGCACATTGGGGCCAACGTTGGTCATAAACCCGGGTAACATCTTGTACTGCAATTTGAATCCTGCCAGTGCCATGCAAATTGTGAAAGAACATATCCGAAAGGGCAAGATTGCCGATAAATTCTGCTATAAGGATCCTGAAACGGGTAAAGTCATTCCGAATCTGGACAATATCCCATTCTTTAGGCATCAGAAAAAAATTGTGCTCGAAAAATGTGGTGTCATCGATTTTGCATCGGTGGAAGAGTACATTGCCCACGATGGTTACTTTGCCCTAGCCAAATCATTGGGCACGATGTCACCTCCGGAAATTATCGATGAAATCACGAATTCAGGCTTGCGCGGACGCGGCGGCGGTGGTTTTCCGACCGGATTGAAATGGTCGATGGCCAATAAAACTCAAAGTGAACAGAAGTACATCATTTGCAATGCGGACGAAGGCGACCCTGGCGCCTTTATGGATCGCAGCTTGCTGGAAGGCGATGCCCATTCGGTTATTGAAGGGATGATGATTGGTGGATTTGCCATCGGAGCATCCAAAGGTGTGGTTTATATTCGCGCCGAATACCCCATTGCCATTGAACGGCTTACGCAGTCCCTTAAGGTTTGCAGGGAGGTCGGGCTATTGG
>Ga0302205_10000363_pt1 | contig 19777 bp, 14 predicted proteins | sample II_Fen_E1_3_FD_194582 | JGI IMG/M metagenome (GOLD analysis project Ga0302205, IMG submission 194582) | Peat permafrost microbial communities from Stordalen Mire near Abisko, Sweden - II_Fen_E1_3 | ecosystem: Environmental > Terrestrial > Soil > Wetlands > Permafrost | place: Sweden: Abisko...
AAGAATATACCCTTTTAGAACAAAAGTACGAAGGTGGCGGTGAAGAAGCTGGAAAAATAACAGTAAAAGAACTGCTTGTGAAAAAACAGTTAACTTGTGTTGCTTTCAAACGTGTAACTTTGAATCAGGAGTAAAATATAAACTGACAGATACAAATAAAAAACCTCCCGAATTCTCGGGAGGTTTTTTATTTGTATAATGAATGGTGCATAAAACCTCATAATGTTCGTAAAAATTGCTATTTTTGCAATTCAAATTCAATTTATACTTTTCGTTATAGAAAAGTGATTTTCAACTAAAAAACTGTTTAATGAGAAACGTGAGAGTGCGCTTTGCACCCAGTCCTACAGGAGCATTGCACATTGGCGGAGTTCGTACCGCTTTGTACAATTATTTATTTGCAAAAAAACACGGCGGAGATATGTTGCTCCGCATTGAAGATACTGACTCGGCCAGGTTTGTGCCAGGTGCTGAAGATTATATTATAGAATCGCTCAACTGGTTGGGTATTGGTATTGACGAGGGAATCGGCTGTAATGCACAGGGTCCTCATGCTCCTTATCGCCAGAGTGAGCGTAAAGCTATTTATCGTAAGTATGTAGATCAGCTCCTGAGCGCGGGCTTGGCTTATATTGCTTTTGATACTCCTGCAGAATTAGACGCAAAACGATCAGAAATTTCAAATTTCCAATATGATGCGTCTACACGTGGTATGATGACTAACTCTCTTACTTTGTCTGATGCAGAAGTTCAGAACCGTATAGATAATGGTGAACAGTATGTGGTTCGTATAAAAATAGAACCCAACGAAGATATTAAAGTGCAGGATCTTATCAGGGGAGAGGTGGTGATTAACTCTTCGATTATCGATGACAAGGTTTTGTTTAAATCTTCTGACGAATTGCCTACTTATCATATGGCTAACGTGGTAGATGATTATTTGATGGAAATCTCTCACGTAATCAGAGGTGAAGAATGGTTACCGTCTGCACCATTGCATGTTTTGCTGTATCGCTATTTGGGATGGACGAATGTTATGCCTCAGTTTGCACATTTGCCGTTGCTACTCAAGCCGGATGGAAACGGTAAACTGAGCAAACGCGACGGCGACCGACTGGGCTTCCCTGTTTTTCCATTAAACTGGAAAGATCCAAAAACGGGCGAAACTTCTTCGGGTTACCGCGAAGCAGGATATTTTCCTGAGGCAGTAGTCAATTTCCTTTCTTTATTGGGATGGAACTCAGGCACCGAACAGGAGATATTCTCAATGCAGGAATTAATTGATCAGTTCTCGCTGGATCGCGTAAGTAAGAGCGGGGCGAAATTTGATTATGAAAAAGGGAAATGGTTTAACCATAAATATTTACAGCTAAAATCTAATGATGAAATTGCTGATATTTATCAGAATATATTAAAGGAAAAAGGAATTTCCGTTGAGTTGGACAAAGTAGTTAAGATAGTGAGTTTGGTAAAAGAGCGTGCCAATTTTGTAACAGAGCTTTGGAATCAGTCAAGTTTCTTCTTTGAGTCACCAACAGAGTATGACGCTAAAACTATTCAAAAACGCTGGAAGGCTGAAACTCCGGCGCAAATGACCGAATTGGTCTCTGTATTGAAAGCTGTCAGCGAATTTAATGCAGAAGAAACTGAAAGAATAGTGAAAGACTGGATTGCACAAAAAGAATATAATCTTGGTGGTGTAATGAATGCGTTTCGGTTGTCGATTGTTGGAGAGCCGAAAGGTCCTCACATGTTTGATATCATAGCATTACTGGGAAAGGATGAAACGATAGCGAGACTTGAACGAGCTGTAAATACAATAAATATTTGATTTCCAATGCAAAAACGTTACTCTGACCCATTGCAGTATATAAACGAACAAATTTTTACAACACAGAAATATATTGTTCCATTTATTCAGGAAATAAGACCAATAGATAACACCCTGCATGTGTTGGAAATTGGGTGTGGCGAAGCCGGAAATTTGAAACCGTTTCTGGACTTGGGTTGTAAGTGCGTTGGTGTTGACTTCAGTTCTCCCAAAATTGAAAAAGGGAATGCTTATTATGCGTCTCATCTTTTTTCGGGCAATATAAGGCTGATAAGCGAAGACATTTATAAAACGAACGAGTTTGATCATCAGTTTGATATTGTTGTAATACGTGATGTGATTGAACACATTCATGATCAGGATAAGTTTTTATCCATGCTTAAAAATCTAGTTGCTCCTAATGCCGTTGTTTTCTTTGCATTTCCTCCCTGGCAAAATCCGTTTGGAGGTCATCAGCAAATTTGCGTCAGTAAATTTTTATCGCTTTTGCCATATTTTCATTTATTGCCTGTTGTTTTATACAAGGCAATTTTAAAAATGTTTGGTGAGACTGATGGAAAAATAGCTGCATTGCTTGAAATCAAGGAAACAGGAATAAGTTTGGAACGATTTGAGCGGTTGCTAACAAAAAACAAGTATCGTGTTTTGAAGAAAACCTTGTATTTTATCAACCCAAATTATGAAGTGAAATTTGGCTTAAAGCCGCGGATACTTCCACAGATATTGGGTGAAATTCCTTATTTCCGGAATTTTGTGTCAACCTGCGGGTACTATCTTGTTGATGTACAATAATGTTTTATTGAATAAATTATTTTCATGAAAAAAGTTCTCATTGTCACATATTATTGGTTTCCCAGTGGAGGCGCCGGTGTTCAACGTTGGCTTAAGTTTACTAAATACCTTCGCGATTTTGGTTGGGAGCCCATCATATATACTCCCGAAAATCCTGAATTTCCATCCATCGATAAATCTTTTGAAAAAGATCTGCCGGAAGGACTGACAGTGATAAAAACACCTATTTGGGAACCATATAATGTATATAGGAAGCTGACAAGGAAGAAGAAAAATGAACCGATAAACGCAGCCTTTATTTCTGAAAACAAAAAACAGGGTTGGAAAGAGAAACTCTCTATCTGGATACGTGGAAATTTCCTGATTCCTGATCCCCGTCGGTTTTGGATTAAGCCTTCAGTAAAGTATCTGACAGGATATTTAAAAGAAAATCCTGTCGATGCTATAATAACTACAGGACCACCTCATTCGATGCACCTGATTGGATTAGGAGTGAAGAAAAATTTGCCGGATTTGCAATGGATTGCAGATTTCCGTGATCCGTGGACGAATATTGATTTTTATAAAGAATTAAACCTGACGTGGTTGGCAGATAAAATTCATCGTCGTTTGGAGAAAAAGGTTGTACGCCAAGCAGATAGTATGGTGACTGTATCCGAAGGATGGATGAAAGAATTTGAACAGATGAAGCCCAAGCGGATTCAGGTTATATCGAACGGATACGATGAATCGGACGTTAAGCAAACTGCTGTTCAACTTGATGAGAAATTCTCAATATCACATATCGGAACTTTAAATGCTGCCCGAAATCCGCAAACAGTGTGGAAAGTGCTGAGTAAAATATGTGCAGATAATTTGGAATTCAAAGCTGACTTACAGATACAACTGGTTGGTAAGGTTGATTTCTCTGTGTTAGAATCAATCAGGGAACACAACCTGCAGGATAGTTTAAATAAGATTGATTATCTGTCGCACAGCGAGGCTATTGCGAAACAGCAGTCTTCTCAGATTCTGCTTTTACTTATCAATCAATCTCCCAACGCCAACGGAATTCTTACCGGAAAATTCTACGAATACCTGGCTTCAAAACGTCCGATACTGGCTATTGGTCCAACAGATGGAGATGCTGCATGGGTACTCAACGATACCGGAGCCGGAACAATGGTTGGTTTCTCAGACGAGATGGCTACAGAAAAAGCAATACTGGATTATTATACTCGTTATAAGTCTAATACTTTGGTGGTTCAAACTGAATCTGTAGAAAAATTCTCCCGGCGATCGCTTACTGGAGAACTTGCATTATTACTGAATTCTCTATGAAAAAAATAGTAACGGTAGTTGGTGCCCGCCCTCAATTTATTAAAGCTGCTATGTTAAGTAGGCAGCTTAAATTGTTAGGCGTTAATGAGTTGATCATTCATACGGGTCAGCATTTTGATGCCAACATGTCCAACATTTTTTTCGATGAGATGGAAATACCTAAGCCTGCATATCATCTTGATATTCACTCTCTGCCGCATGGAGCCATGACTGGACGTATGCTCGAGAAGATCGAAAAGATATTGCAGTTAGAGAAACCTGATGCTGTTTTGCTTTATGGAGATGCTAACTCTACATTGGCTGGTGCGATGGCCGGTGCTAAATTAAACATACCTGTAATTCACGTAGAGGCTGGTCTGAGAACGAATAATATGTCGGCTCCCGAAGAGATAAATCGTGTTTTGACAGACAGAATTTCAAAAGTTCTTTTTTGCCCCACGTCGACTGCTGTTGATAATCTGGAGAAAGAAGGATTTAATCAGTTGCCGGTGCATATTTTCAATTATGGGGATGTAATGAAAGATGCAGCACTGTATTATGCTGATAAAGCGCAGTTAAAATCAGATATTTTGAGGCGTATTGGTGTAAAGAAGTTTATACTGGCAACAATTCACAGACAAGAGAATACAGACTCGCCCGAAATACTCAGGAATATCATAGCGGGTTTGAATGAGATTCACAAACAAATACCGGTTGTGGTACCACTTCATCCGCGAACAAGACAAATTCTGGCTCAACAATATAGCTTGCCTAACTTTATTACAATCGATCCGGTAGGTTATTTGGATATGATTATGTTGATGAAAAAGTGCGAGTTGGTTATTACCGATAGTGGTGGAGTGCAAAAGGAGGCTTTTTTCTTTGGAAAACATTGTATAATTTTACGTGAGCAAACTGAATGGATAGAATTGGTTGAGAACGGTTTCAGCACATTGGTGGGGAGCAATAAAGAGAAAATGAAAGAAGCATTTGCCGTTTTTTCAAGGAAAACTTCAGATTTCTCGGTAGAGTTATTTGGGAATGGTAGCGCTTCGGCAATGATTGTAAAAGAGATAATAAATATATTATAATAAACATATTACGCAAAATGTCAGATCAATCAACAGAGATAAAATTAATGGGTGGTTATTTTCATAATCAACGTAGAGAGATGCTAAAATATATTCCCGATAATGCAAAAAGGATTCTGGAAGTAGGTTGTGGAGCAGGGCAGTTTTGCTCGAACCTGAAGAGAGAGGACAGGGAGATATGGGGTGTGGAGATGAATGAAGAAGCAGCTCAAAAAGCAACAGAAGTTTGTACGTTCGTTTTAATTGGTGATTTTGATGCTGTTTTTGATCAATTGCCTAAAAATCATTTCGACTGTGTGATCTTTAATGATGTTTTAGAACACATGTATTCTCCCTGGGATACCATTCGGTTAGTAAAATCATTACTGTTACCCGAGGGAGTTCTGGTTAGTTCCATTCCGAATTTCAGATACATATCTAATCTGATAACTGAGATTTTATTTCACGGTGAGTTTGAATACAAAGCAGTTGGTGGAATTTTGGACGATACTCACATTCGCTTTTTTACAACTAAGAGCATCAGAAGAATGTTCAAAGAACAAGGTTACGAAGTACTTGTTCACGAAGGCATAAAACCCTGCAAAAGCTGGAAGGAGAAATTATTTATCCGATTAACGTTCGGTTTTTTGAAAGATGCACGTTACACTCAATTTGCAACTGTGGCTAAACCAATTCATAATGAATAAACCTTTAGTTTCGATAATAACCCCAACCTACAATCATCAGTCGTTTATTTCCGATTGCATTTGTTCTGTACAACAACAAACTTATGACCATTGGGAGATGATTATAGTAGACGATGGAAGTACTGATAATACATATTCCATTGCTCAATCTTTTGCTGAAAAAGACGGTAGAGTGAAAGTATTTACTCAAAAGAATGTTGGGATTTATCGTTTGGCTGAAACTTATAATTTTGCATTGTTAAAATCTTCTGGCTCGTATGCGGCAGTGTTGGAGGGAGATGATGTCTGGTTACCCGAGAAACTCGAAATCCAGGTAAAAGCGTTGGAAGAAAACAAGCAAGCCGTATTGTGTTGGGGAAAAGCATACAGAACTACCGATGTAACCAATGATAGAGACTTGTATCCTACACCGGATGTTGAAGCAAGATATGGACAGGATTTAAGAAACGAACCGGTTATGTCAGCTTCTATAAATTTGTTGTTTCATCAGTTTTACTTCCCTGCATTGACGGTATTTATTCGTCGTGATGCATTGGAAAAAATTGGTGGTTTTATTCAAAACCATAATTTACCTTTGGTGGATTTACCCACCTGGGTGGAACTCTCAACTCAGGGCACATTTGAGTACATTGATGTTCCGTTGGGCAAATGGCGGATTAACTCTAATCAGATAACTAAGACCCTGACCGTAGAAATGTACAAAGGGTTTTATAATCTGACAGTTGAATTTTTTAATCAACATCAAGATGTGTTTGCAAACCAGAGCATTAATATGTCTGTGATAAAGAAACATTACAGAAAACTCTTCGTAATTATCTACTCTCGTTCAGGGCGGTATAAGTTAATTAGGAAAGATTTTTCCGGGGCAAGAAAAGATTATTTAAAATCGATTTTTAATTTTGGACTGAATGAACCTCTCTGGAAACTCCGTTCGTTGGTTGGTTTTTTCTTCAGCTTGGTTCATTCGGATATTGAAAAGTTTACAAAAAGGATAGGGCGAGTTAGCTATAAATGAACACCTTAAAAGAATAAGACTATGGATTTAAATGATTATCAGCGTTTAAATAAATCTTTTTCTAAGAAATTGATTTTTCATTTAGGAACCGGATCCGGTTTTTTCTCGGAGTATAACAATATGATCAAAGCTATGGCGTATTGTCTCCAACATAAAATACAGTTTGTATTATATTCTGCCGATGCCAGTTTTGCTTGCGAAAAAGGTTGGCAGGATTTTTTTGAGCCTTTTACCGACGAGGTTACTGATAGTTTTCACAGTCAGCATAATAAAAGATTTCTAGAAAGAAGTATTACCCGTAGTTTTGCTAAATATCTGCGGGGTTTGTTAGTTACCCTGAAATACAGGAAAACCTACGGTCATCTGCTTCAATATTCGCTATTTTACAAAGAACCGCAGGTAGTAAAAGATTTAAAAAAAGAACAAGGGTTTGATTACTTCACCTATGACTTATGGAGTAGTTTTCAGGAAATGGATGTTACCAAAAGAATAGAAATACCGGGTCTATACAAGGGTACTATCTTTGATTTAATGAAACAGCTTGACAAATTGATTTGGCAATTTAATGAGCAAACTGCAGTGGAAGTTCAAAAGCTTATAGACGGGCAAAATTTACCGGTGAATTATTTCGGAATGCAAATCCGTGGAGGTGATAAGTTTATGGAAAACTCATTGCTAGATTATAAGCTTTATTTTCAAACTCTTATCCGAAAGAAAAAATCATTTGTTGATACCAACTCTGTATTTGTTCTGACGGATGATTACAGAATTATTGAAAATATCAATGCCGTTTTTCCTCAATTTCAGATCTATACTCTCTGTTCGAAAGAAGAAAGGGGATATTTTAATGAGTCGTTTAAGTCCGAAACAGAAGATGAACGTAAAGCAAAGATTATCAGATTGTTTTCGTCTATCCAAATCCTTGCAAATTCAGCATTTTTTATTGGAACAGAAAGCGCTAACCCCGGAAAATACCTGAAACTAAGGTTGCAAAAAAATAGATTTTATAGTCTTGATTAAAAAGATTAGGTATAAATATTTAAAATTTCAGCTATAAACTAATATATACAATGATAATAGTTTACGACAAAATAGGACAAATGAGCAACAGGATATGGTCGGCTGTACCATCAATTGCTTACAGTTTAGAGAATAACGAAAAAATGATTTTTATATATTTTGGCGACTATATTCATTTTTTTCCGCACATTAATGAGAATCCGTTAATTAAATTCTATGCAATAAAAGGAAAATGGGCAATACTTTTCAAGATTCTGAGCAAGTTAAGTAAGTTAGGGATAATTCCTGCGCGTTTCAGAGATTTGAATTCTAAGGTAAGCGTCAAATTTATACAAGGCTGGAGATCAAGGCACATGGTAAGTGGCAACCTGATTGCTAAACATAAAGCGGATATTTGTAAAATATTTGGATACTCGAACGAAATTGTTGAACATGTAAATGCTGTGTTTGAAGCTAAAAGAAAAGATAATGAGGTAATTGTAGGTGTACATATCCGCAGAGGTGATTATCAAAAGTGGATTAATGGCAAATACTACTTTTCTGATGAGTTGTACTCCAAATGGATAAAGGCGATTGATGCAGAATTAAAGGAACAAGGCAAGAACACTAGTTTTTATATTGCCTCTAATGAACATATTAAGGCTGAAAACTATTTAGGAATTAAGTACTTTACGCTGGCAAACTCCAGTTCGGAGAAAGATATTTATGCTTTGTCAAAGTGTGATTATATTATGGGTCCAACCAGTACTTATTCTCAATGGGCTGCTTTTATTGGCAACATTCCTATTCGCTTTTTATTGTCGAGAGAGGAAGTACCGACCTTAAAAGATTTCTCTAAGGTTGTGTCATTGTTTTACTTTGAAAGCGGTCAAAGCATGATACTTGACGAAACCGGATTCAGGTATGTAGATGGATTGCAATATAATTATAACCGGATATAAAATGTTTTTCTTTTCTGCAGATGATTTTATTTGTCAAACGAAAGAAACTCAACAAATCGGGAATAGTTTTCTTTTGCATTGCAGATATCATTCCACCGGTTTCGGGCATTTTTTCTCAATTCCGCCAAATCCTGGCTGGCAAGCTGCTGAATGGTTTTTGCAATTTCGTATGCAGAAATGTCGGTCTTAAGTAGATCGCCCACTTGATTGTCTACAATTTCAGAGGTTCCACCAACGTTGGTGGCTATTACCGGAATTCCGAATGAAAGTGCCTCCATAATAGAAACCGGTACTCCTTCGCTGGCACTTACATTAATGAATAAGTCAACATGTTTTTGTTCATAAAACGCCAGCACTTCTTTGTTGGAAAACGCTCCGGTGAATTCTACCTGAATGTTAGCAGGAAGTTGGGCAGCACTGTTTTCTAACTGCGAGTGTAGTTGTCCAGTTCCTATATGTGTCCACTTTAGTTGAAAATCTATAGACTTTAATGCTTCAATAATCAGCGAAATACGTTTTACCGGTACCATGTAAGAGCAACTCACCAAATGAAAAACAGTTTCATCGGTACGTCTTTCCGGGTTGATTCCATTGTCAAAAACTCCTAATCGACAAACCCTAATCTGTTCCTCATTTACCAGATTAGCATAATGTTTTAGCAAATATTTCTCACCATCGAATGATATTGGTAGAAATCGGTCGATAGAAGGAAATACATAATTTCTGAAAGGGATATACCCTCCTTTGGCGTACTCATACAGGTCTGTCCGATGAAATCTCACCAGGGTGGTATTGCTAATTCTACTTTTTAAAATAGGCAACATCAAAACAGATTTATCGCCCCAGTAAAAATAGAGTTTATCTTCGGGCGTAATTTCAGTTTCTAACTGCTTCCATAATCTGGCATTCGAGAACATCGAACGGAATAACAGCAGCGAAGTAAAGAAATTCCATGTTTTTTTCCTGCTCAGATATACTTTCTTATTGAAAAATTCTTTGATTGCAAATCCTATTGGAGCTAAGTTGAATAGTCCGTTAATGAGCATATTGAATTTTTCATTCGGATTGAATCCTATAATCGGATTCCAAACTTCCACGTTGGTTGCCAACGTTCTGCCACCGGATTCTTTATGCAGTGGGATTATTGTTACCTTTTCAAATTTTTCCGAAAGGAATGGAAGCTCGCTTTCGAGAAAGGCTTCCGAAAATCCGTGTGGAAATGTGTTTGTGAAAAGGAAAAGTCGCATAGTTACTTCGTTGAATTTGTAAAGGACTTTATGCTTGATTGCACCTGATTGAGTACCTTATAATACGTTTCTGTTTGGAAGAATCTGATGTATCCGAAATAAATAATTGCCGCACATACCAACTGAGTTGATAACAGAAAATATTTATTGCTAATCAAAAACTGTATGAGCCAGATACCGAAAGCCATACCAGCACCAAAAAGCATACTGTTTACAAAGTCGGACAGTTGGTGCTTGATATAATGATGTAAGTCTTTTTTTAGGTATAATACTGAAACTAAATAAGCAATTGCACAGCTGATTACATATCCTACAAGCATGGCTACAATTCCGAAACGGAATGATACTAAAACCGAAGCGATGATTAATGCTTTTTTGATAAATTCAATTCGAAAAGTAAATTTTGCCTGACCTCTGGCGTTTAAAGCACTTGTATTCAAAGTGTAAAGCGGTTGCAAAAGAGTAGCCAGACAGAGCAATTGAAAATATGGTATAGCAGGCAGCCAAATAGGAGGTAAAATTATGGATATTAGAGGCTTGGCTACAGCAATCAAACAAAGCATAACAGGGAAGGTAATTAAGGATGTTTTCTTGGCAATTTCCCTGAAAACTCGTCTAAACCGTTCATCATCATTTTGTATTTTCACCAGAAGTGCATATGTACTTCCTACGAGTATTGTCTGAAAGCTATAGTTGGTGGTTTCGTTAAGTTTATTAGCCTGATAATAGAGCCCAACCTGATTTTTTGTATAGAATTTTCCAATAATCACAAAATATAAATTATTGAAAATCATATTTAAAATTGATGTTCCCAATAGGTTCACACTGAACCCCCATAGCTCGCGAATTACATTAAACGAAAATGTTCCTTTGGGTTTCCATTTTACAAATCCATAAAGTAAAATCATTCTGATGAAATGAAATAGAACTTGTTGAGCCACAAGTGCCCAAACCCCTGCATCGAAGAAAGCAAGACAAATTCCCGTTGCTCCACTAACAGTGACTGATATAATATTGATTTTGGCACTGTTTTTAAAATCAATTTTCCTGGTCATTTTGGCTACAGGAATCAGATACAAAGCGTTAAATAATATGCCAACGAAGACAACCCGACAAATTTCAATTAATTTAGGTTCTTTGTAAAAATCAGCAATAAGCGGAGCGGAGAAAAATAAAACGATATAAAGAACAATCCCGATAAGTATATTAAAGTAGAATACAGAATTATAATCCTTCTCGGAAACATCTTGTTTTCGAACCAGCGCCTGCACAAATCCACTATCTACCAAGGTATTGGATAGTGCAACAAAGAGCATTATGTCTCCAATTAAACCAAAATCAGCGGGAATAATAAGTCTTCCTAAAAATAATATGATTACAAACTGAACAATTTGCTGACCAAACCTGTCGACTGCGCTCCAGATTAAGGCTCCGAGCATTTTTTGTTTTAGATTGTCACTCATCTTTATTTTCCTTTTATAACATCAAATCCCTGACCATAAACTCCGATAGCAGAAGATTGCGAAATAAAGGCGTTTGGATCTTCCTCCTTCACAATCCGGAATATTTTGATGGATTCATTTTTACGGGCAATAACTGTTATCACTTTGACCGGTTCTTTTGAATACCATCCCATTCCATCCAAAATAGTTACTCCTCTGTTTACTTCCTGATTAATTCGGGTTGCAATTTTCTCGTAATGAGTCGAAAATATAAAAAACTGAACCGACTGGCGTACACCATTTATCACCATATCCACAGCAATAGTAGCTACTGCAAGCTGAGTCAGTCCGTATACAATTCGCTCTACGCTACCTACTTTCAGAAAGTATGACGACGAAATAATCAACACATCGCAATATAGCAGAATGCGTCCTAAGGTAATATTACGATATTTGTTTACCACTTTAGCAATGATATCCGTACCTCCCGAACTTCCATTGGCCAAAAAAACTATCCCTATTCCAGCCCCGGAGAGCAATCCTCCTATGATACAAGCCATGAAGTTATCATCTTTTCCAACAAATGTTCCTGTTGGTGCCTGAGGAATAATGGAAAAGAAAAAAGTCATTATGGCCACACCGTAGATGGTTCTCAAACTAAATTTAAGTCCTATTGATCGTATGGCTATCAACAGTAATACTGCATTGATTGAGAAATAAGTAACCGAAATAGGCAATCCGGTAGCATAATATACCAATGCACCCACCCCGGTAACTCCGCCACCTACAATCTGATGGGGTAACAAAAAAGCTTTCCACGCACCAGCATACATAAAAAGTCCAAAGGCAATAATTATGTATTCCCTAATATCTTCCCACGTTTGTTTAGTTATCGATTTCAAACTCATAATTTCTCGAATTTAAAGGACAATATTTACTATTTTTCCGGGAACGACAATCACTTTCTTCGGAGCCTGTCCTGCCAGCTGCTTCAAGGTCTGTTCGTTAGAAAGAGCTGTTTTTTCAACATCTTCTTTGCTCATATCGGCAGGCAATTCCAACGTAAACCGAACTTTTCCGTTAAATGAAATCGGATATTTTACTGCAGACTCTTTCAGATACTCTTCGTTACATATCGGGAATGTGGCATCACACACCGTTTGAGTATTACCCAGAGCATGATACAATTCTTCGGCAATATGCGGAGCAAATGGAGCCAGCAAAATAGCAAGCGGTTCCAAAATAGCTTTCTTGCTGCATTTCAGTGTAAACAACTCATTTACACAAATCATAAATGCCGAAACCGATGTGTTGTAAGAGAAGTTTTCGATGTCGAACGTAATTTTCTTGATGGTTTTATGCAATGTTTTTAGTTCTTCGGCCGTAGGGACTTCATCTGTTACGATGAATTCTTCGGCTTTGTAAAACAAGCTCCATAAGCGTTTCAGGAAACGGTGCACACCATCAATTCCGTTGGTATCCCAAGGTTTCGATTGCTCCAATGGTCCGAGGAACATTTCGTACAAACGCAGGGTATCGGCACCGTATTTTTCAACGATATCATCCGGATTTACGACGTTATACATCGATTTAGACATTTTCTCAACTGCCCATCCGCAGATATACTTACCATCTTCTAAAATAAATTCGGCATTAGCATAATCCGGCAACCATGCTTTGAATTTATCCAAATCCAATAAGTCGTTGGAAACAATATTTACATCCACATGAATTGGCGTGGTGTCATATTGATTTTTCAGATTCAATGAAACAAAAGTGTTGGTATCTTTAATTCGATACACAAAATTGCTTCGTCCCTGAATCATTCCCTGATTAATCAGTTTTTTGAAAGGTTCGTCTTCGCAAACCAAACCTAAGTCGAACAAGAATTTATTCCAGAAACGGCTATAAATCAAGTGGCCGGTTGCATGTTCGGTTCCACCGATATATAAATCCACATTTCGCCAGTATTCGTTTGCCTCTTTGCTAACCAACGCTTTATCATTTTTAGGATCCATGTAGCGCAGGTAATACGCCGATGATCCGGCAAAGCCGGGCATGGTACAAAGTTCCAGGGGAAAATTATCTTCTGTATTCCAGTTCTTGGCGCGGCCCAGTGGTGGTTCGCCTTTTTCTGTAGGAAGGAATTTATCTACTTCAGGCAATTCCAGTGGTAAGCGACTTTCGTCGAGCATGTAAGGCATGTCGTTTTTGTAGTAAACAGGGAATGGTTCGCCCCAGTAGCGTTGACGACTGAAGATAGCATCGCGTAGACGGAAATTCACTTTTACCCGACCCAATTTATTTTCAGCAATAGATGTTTTAGCTTTTGCAATGGCTTCTTTAACGGTAAGTCCGTTCAAAAAACCGGAATTCATCATGATACCTTCTTTAGCGTCTAAACTTTCTTCGCTTACATCGCAACCCTCAATAAGAGGAATTATTGGTAAATCAAAATGTTTGGCAAATGCATAGTCACGACTATCGTGTGCCGGAACAGCCATAATAGCTCCGGTACCATAGCCTGACAATACATAATCCGAAATCCAAACGGGAATTTCAATACCACTTACCGGATTAATAGCAAACGAACCGGAAAAAACACCGGTTACTCGTGTGTCGGCAATACGTTCACGTTCAGTCCGTTTTTTTGTGGCCTCCAGGTAATTCTGAACTTCGGACGCTTGTTCCTGTGTGGTAAGCTGTTTCACTAATTCACTTTCAGGTGCCAGCACCATGAAGGTTACGCCATAAATGGTATCAGCTCTGGTAGTGAAAACTTCGAAGTCGAAATCCTGTCCTTTTATTTTAAAACGCAGTTCAGCACCTTCGCTTCGTCCTATCCAGTTTTTCTGAGTTTCTGTTAGTGAGTCAGTCCATTCAACAGTATTCAAACCATCTAGTAAGCGTTGTGCATAAGCCGAAACCCTTAAGCTCCATTGACGCATAACGCGTTGTTCTACAGGATGACCACCACGAACCGAAACTCCTTCACTTACTTCGTCGTTGGCCAATACAGTTCCGAGGGCAGGACACCAGTTTACTTTTAGGTCGGCCAGATAAGCGATTCGGTAATTAAGTAATATTTCTTGTTGTTCTTTTTCCGTTTTTGATTTCCATTCGGCTGCGGTGAAACTCAGTTCCACGGTACACGCAATGTTTAAGTCTTTAGTTCCTTGTAGTTCAAATACTTCAACCAGTTCAGCTATCGGTCTGGCTTGTTGCTCATCGTTACAAAAATAAGAGTTAAACATTTGAATAAATGCCCATTGCGTCCATTTATAGTAATCGGGTTCGCAAGTCCGGATTTCTCGACTCCAATCGTAGCAGAAGCCGATTTTATCTAATTGCTCACGATAGCGAGCGATATTTTTCTTGGTAGTAACAGCCGGATGTTGTCCGGTTTGTATAGCATATTGCTCAGCCGGTAATCCGTAAGCATCATAGCCCATAGGATGGAGTACATTGAAACCTTTCAAACGTTTGTAGCGACTAAATATATCGGAAGCTATATAGCCCAGCGGATGACCGACATGTAAACCGGCTCCGGATGGGTACGGAAACATATCCAAAACATAATATTTAGGTTTGATTTGATCGATATCGGTTTTGTAGGTGCTGTTATTCTTCCAGTACGCTTGCCATTTTTGTTCTATTTCTCTGAAATTGTACTCCATAATATGTTGAAAATAATTGATTAGCTGTTCTTTAGTCTTTGTTTCTGATTTTGAAATAAAGTATGCAAAGTTAATCAATTTAGCTGAATAATGAATTTACCTACCAACTAAAAACGTCATTCAGTGTTTTTTAATTATACTTGTAAGTCAGTGTCTGAAAAAAATGATTATTTTTGCAAGTTAAATAAATAAAATTACGTCGAAATGTCTAATTTACACTCATCTATACAGTTCAAAGTACCTGAACCTACTTTGAGACGTTTGCCATGGTATCTGGCTTATGCTCAGCTGGTTTTGAAAGAAGGCGAGCTGTACTTATCGTCTACTCAGATAGCTAAAAACATAGCTGTCGATGCCTCGATGGTTGCAAAAGATTTATCGTATGTAAATATTTCAGGTCGTACTCGCGTAGGTTACGATGTAAAAGAGCTTGTTGGTATTCTTGAAGCATTTCTGGGTTTTACAAATTCGCATAAAGCGTTTCTATTTGGCGTTGGTAGTTTAGGTGGTGCACTTATGCACGACAATGGTTTGGAACAATTCGGACTTGAGATAGTAGCAGGTTTTGACGTAAAATACGAGTTGTCCGGTACAAGCATCAACAGAATTCCAATTCATCATCTCGATCGTTTCGTGGAACTTCAGCAACAAACCGGTATTAATATCGGAGTTTTGACAGTGCCGGTCGATAAGGCACAGATGGTATCTGAAATTATGATCGCCGGAGGTATTCAGGCTATTTGGAATTTTACGCCTTTCAGGATACGGGTTCCTGAGAATATAATTGTACAAAATACGTCCATTTATGCTCATTTAGCTGTGATGTTCAATCGTTTAAATGCGATAAAAGAAGATGAGAAGAAGAAAATACTAAACCAAAGACATCAAAAAGTAAAATGAAAATATTAGCCATAGGGCAAAATTATGCCGAACATAACAAGGAATTGAATAATGCAATACCTATTGAACCGGTTGTATTTATGAAGCCGGATTCTGCTATTCTGAAAAATAACAAACCATTTTTTATTCCCGACTTCACTGAGGAGTTACATTATGAAACTGAATTGATAGTGAAGTTTAATAGACTGGGAAAGAATATTGATGCTAAATTTTCTCAACGGTATTTTGCCGAAATTGGTTTAGGGGTTGATTTCACAGCGCGCGATTTACAACGGAAGCTAAAAGCAGGTGGCAAACCCTGGGAGATTAGTAAAGCATTTGATAATTCGGCTGTTATAGGAAATTTTTTGCCGGTTGCTGAGCTAGGTGATATTCAGAACATCAGTTTTCGCTTAGACCTGAATGGTAAAACTGTTCAGAATGGAAATTCCTCCAATATGATTTTCCCTATAAATGAACTAATCTCATACGTGAGTCGTTTTTTTACTATCAAGATTTGTGATATTATTTTAACCGGAACCCCGGAAGGTGTTGGCAAGGTGACCATTGGAGATAGGTTAGAAGGGTATATTTTTGATAAGAAAATGTTTGATTTCTACGTGAAGTAATTTTTTGCTAAAACGACACAATTTCAATGAGATATAGAATTATACTTTTTTCTTTTCTCTGTTTATATATTTCAACTTTATATGCTCAGCCGGAACCAATCAAATCGTATAGCTTAAATTGGAAAGGTCTGGAAAAATGGGTTTCCGGTACCTCTGCCATTCAGGTTATTGCTTTTGATAGTGCCCACTATGTGTCCGAAAATCGCTTACCTTATTTCTGCACCTCTTTGACTTGCGAATCCGAATATTCCTATAGTGTCCGAATTATAAACCCCGTTTATATTCCTGTTACAAAAGATGAGCTGAATAAGATTCCCCACACTGTTACCTTTCCTTTCGATAATCAGGCAGAAATAAAGTATATAAAATCATCAGATGTCACATCTCTCAGAGTTAGTATTTTGCCTTTTGTTACCCGAAATGGAGGAATACTAAAACTAAAATCTTTCGATTTGCAGATAGAAAAACAAGCTAAAAATCAAAAGGTTAATTCAGCAGTGTTACATAACTATACCGCCAATTCGGTGCTTGCACAGGGAAAATTTGTGAAGATCAGAGTCGCGGATAACGGTGTTTACAAACTTACTTACGAAGATTTGACTTCGATGGGATTGGATCCTGCCAATGTACATGTTTATGGTTTTGGCGGAAACGTTTTGAGTCAGGATTTCTCTCTGACAAGATCTGATGATTTGCCTGAATTGTCCATTTATATGAATAATGGAAATGATGGCATTTTTAATAGTGGTGATTATATTCTGTTTTATGCAAATGGAGTAAACAAGTGGGAGTACGACAAGTCCTTATCAATGTTTACACACACTATTAATCCATATTCCAAGTATGGTTATTACTTCGTATCATCGAATTCTTTGCCTGGAAAAAGAATTACCGAGAAGACGAATATTTTGCCTGATTTAGCCGTTGTCAATAACATAAATGAGTTTGTTGATTACAGCGTTTATGAAAATGAAGTGGTTAATCTGGCACAATCGGGGAAGGTTTTTTATCAGCCAATGACGGATGCAAATTCGTTGTCAGCCAATGTGAATGCTCCGAATTTGATTCCGAACAGCCTGTGCAAGGTTCGCTTGGATGTAGCTGCTTCCTCCTCGTCAAATTCTTCTTTCTTACTGAGTCTGAATGGAGGTCAAACTAATACCGTTTTTGTAAATAAACTAAGTGGCGATAATTACGAGCAGGCTGTTGGTGCTTCAGGAATTTTCGCATTTACTCAAACTAATGCTGCATTAGCTTTCAATCTTGTTTATTCCAAACCAACATCTACTTCATTGGGTTATCTGAATTTTATGGAATTCAATTTCCGTAGACAACTCAAGATGAATGGCTCTGCAATGCAGTTTCAAAATATCGATTATTTAGGGCAATCAACTTATAACCGTTACCAACTGAATAGTGCTAATAATAATGTTCAGATTTGGGATTTGTCCGATTCACAAAATATAACAGCGATTAAAACTACCACCGTCGATGGAAATCTGACGTTTGTAGATACAGGTTCAGAACTAAAAAAATATCTGGCTATTGATCCAACCCCAGCAAGCACATTTTCTAAACCTGAAATTGTAGGCACTGTGCCGAATCAAAATCTGCATTCGGTTAATCAGGCGGATATGGTTATTATTACATACCCTGATTTTTTGGAACAGGCTCAAAGATTGGCTCAGGCACATCGCGAAAAAGATAATATGACCGTGGAGGTAGTTACAACTGAGCAGGTTTACAACGAATTTTCGTCCGGAACACCAGATGCCACAGCTTATCGCTGGTTTATGAAAATGTTATACGACAGGGCCCTGACAACAGGAATAGAAAATGATAAACCAAAATATCTGTTGCTTTTTGGTAAGGGGTCATACGATAACAGAAAAATCAGGTCAGACTCGGGCGATAATTTGATTCTTACTTTTCAGGCTGATAATTCTTTGGTTTCAACCTCATCGTATGTGACTGATGATTATTTTGCATTGCTGGGCAACGATGATGGTGCTAATATCTTTGACAGTTCGATGGAAGTTGGAGTGGGTAGATTTCCGGTAACGACTGTGCAACAGGCAAAAGACGTGGTTGTCAAAACCATCGACTATATGAATAATGCAGGCAAAGGAAGTTGGAAAAACCAGATTTGTTTTCTGGCCGACGATGGCGGTAATGGCGATGGAAATATCCATATGAGTCAGGCGGATGATGTAGCTACATCTATCGCAAACACATATCCTGCTTATCAGATTAATAAAATCTATCTTGATGCCTACCAACAACAAATATCCGCAAGTGGCGAAAGTTATCCATTAGCAAAATCCAAATTTATGAGTTTGATAAACTCAGGATTATTCCTTTTGGACTTTACCGGACATGCCGGACCAACGGGCTGGACGAATGAATCGATTCTAACCCTGTCGGATGTAAAAGCCTTGTCAAATAAACATTTGCCATTATTCGTGGCTGTGACCTGCGATTTCTCTCAATTCGACTCTCAGGTTATTTCAGGTGGCGAACAAATTATTCTAAATCCGATCGGTGGTGGTATCGGGATTCTGTCCTCGGCTAGACCGGTATATTCGTCCGGCAATTTTCCTCTGAATATGCTTGTATGCGGTAATCTTTTTAAGAAGCAGAATGGAAAAGAGATGCGAATAGGAGATGTAATCAGATATGCTAAAAACAACTTAACTGATGGGATTAATAAATTGCCTTATATTTACCTGGGTGATCCGGCAATTCGGTTGAATTATCCATCAAAATACCAGATTGTAACCAGCCAGATCAACAGTAATAAAAATCTGGGGAACGATACTCTAAGGGCTTTATCCGTTGATACGATAAAAGGGTATATGGCTGATGATTATGGAAAAATTGTTTCAAATTTTAATGGAACGTTGAACGTAGTAATATATGATAAATCTCAACAAATAACCACGTTGAATAATCACAACGAGCAAAACGGTTTTTTGACTTATTCCGATAGACCAAATGTCCTGTTTTCGGGAAATGTGCAGGTGGAAAAAGGCACTTATAGTTTCAACTTCATGTTGCCTAAAGATATAAAATACAACTATGGTAGCGGCAGAATAAACTATTATGCTAAAGATGAGATGAATAGTTTTGAAGCTCAGGGTTATTACGAAAATTTTATTGTTGGTGGCACAGACAAGATTGTACTTAACGATACTTTAGGTCCGGCTGTTAAGTTGTATCTCAATTCTG
>Ga0302205_10000372_pt1 | contig 19395 bp, 15 predicted proteins | sample II_Fen_E1_3_FD_194582 | JGI IMG/M metagenome (GOLD analysis project Ga0302205, IMG submission 194582) | Peat permafrost microbial communities from Stordalen Mire near Abisko, Sweden - II_Fen_E1_3 | ecosystem: Environmental > Terrestrial > Soil > Wetlands > Permafrost | place: Sweden: Abisko...
GAAAAAATCGATTATACCCAGAACGATGAAATCGGTCAACTGGTGATTCAATACAACCGAACGATTGACGAGTTGGAACAAAGTGCCAAGCTACTTGCAAAATCCGAACGGGAATCAGCCTGGAAATCAATGGCAAGACAGGTGGCGCATGAGATAAACAATCCGCTTACCCCCATGAAGCTGAGTATCCAGCAATTACGCCGTACAAAGAAGCTGAACGATGAAAGGTTTGATGATTACTTTGAAAAATCGACCACCATGTTGGTAGAACAAATCGACAACCTTTCAAGGATAGCAGGAACTTTTTCAAACTTTGCACGTATGCCTGAAGCCAGTTTTGAAAAGGTGGATATTGCTTCAAAGTTATATTCGGTGGTCCAATTGTTTATGAATAACTTTGAACATATCCAGATTGAATATGCCGGAAAAGATAAAGACGTGTTTGTGTATGCCGACCCCGAGCAACTGGTGCAGGTGTTTAATAACCTGTTGAAAAATGCCATACAGGCTATTCCTGAAGAAAGGGATGGAGAGATACGGATCAATCTGGAGGAAAGCCCCGAAGAGGTCATTATTGAAATAACCGATAACGGGATAGGTATTGAGGTTGATGCTCAGGATAAACTATTCGTGCCTAATTTCACTACCAAAACCACCGGAATGGGGTTAGGACTTGCCATTGCCAAGAACATTGTGGAACTGTCGGGTGGAACCATTTCGTTTACAACGACTCTTAATGAGAGTACTACTTTCATACTGAAATTGCCAAAGGCTTTGTAAAGACTGGTTATGTTATGGAGGGGATTGTTGAGAGTTTCAGTATCCGCGGGTTTGCGGCAATAAATTTATTGGCAGTATCATATCCCTGTTTATAAATAGCTTCATAGGCCTCAAAGCTAAACTCATGATATTCTTCAATAGAGTTTGGTTCGATAAGATACCTGCAAAGCTCCCGTCCCGGTTTTGAATTCTGATGTTGCATAGCCCTGATGGAGTACGCCAGGGTATCAGTAGGTTTGTTTAATTTGGAGGGGATTTTATGGGGAACAACATCCACGCCGATTATCGTACGGCAGTTATTCTCTATGGCCTGGGCTGGCATATTATTTAATAAACCACCATCCACAAAATATGCTTTTCCTTCTTTCACTGTTTCAAATACCCCGGGAATACTGGCAGAGGCACATACCCATTTGTTCAGCTCGTTTCCGGAATGCATGATTTCCCATTCCCCGCTATTCAGGTTGACAATACAAATGTGCAATTTCTTGTGAAGCTTTTCGAATGAGTTATGAGGAATCATCTCTTCCATCAGTTTACTTAACGAGTTGTGAGTAGACAGCCCTGATTTCAAAAAGGTAGCCGTAAAGGTCAACAATTTGGTGAATTTATACAATTTATCGTCCTTGATCATTTGCAACATATCAGCAGGCGAGTAACCGGCAGCATACAATGCCCCGACAATCGCACCCATGCTTGAACCGGCAATATGGGTGGGAGAGATTCCATTTTCTTCCAGCGACTGAATTACTCCGATATGCGCAAAGCCTAAGGCACCACCACCACTTAAACATAATCCCAATGCATCATTCCGAGAGGAAGAATTAAACAAGTCTTTAATCATTTTCATACGAAACATTTTTTTAGGGTTAAATTAGTTTATATCTTGTGCCTCTATTTGTTAATGGAATAAAAACTTTCACGGGATACTCCTTATAAACGATAAATTGACCTATTTTTGTAAGACAGTACAGTCTGTTTTTGTTTCTATCTTTTTACAAGTGATGAAGATACGGCAAATATATTAAAAATTCAGTTCAATAACATAATTTATTCTATTATGAAACGTTTCAACCTGTTATTTATTTTGACATTATGTGTAAATTCTCTATTCGCAGGTCTGCTTTACGATATTACCGATGGTAAATTTAAAGTCAAGACGGTTGATATTCCAAGATCGATGAACGATGGCGAGCATTATACGTTGATGGTGAACGAAAAGGCCATCGTAAAGTACAGTTATAAAACCGGGGCTACGGTGGATACCCTGTTCAGTGTTTACAGGTTGAAGAATTCGCCCATCAAAAAGATATCGGGATATGAATTCAGTCCCAATGAAGCCCGGATGTTGGTGTACACCAATGTCAAGAAACGCTACCGTCGTACTTTTACTGCCGATTATTATGTTCTGGATGTGAAAAGGCATGAATTGCAGGAGTTGTCGGAAAACGGACCACAGGAAGTTCCCCTTTTCTCACCCGATAGCCGGTATGTTGCATTTGCCAGGAATAATAACCTGTTCATGAAGAAGCTTGATTTCAATACCGAAAGTGCTATAACCAAGGATGGCCAGGCTGGGAATATCATTAACGGGACTCCTGACTGGGTGTACGAAGAAGAATTTGTGAAAACACGTTATTTTGAATGGAGCCCGGATAGTAAATTACTTGCTTTTGTCAGGTTTGATGAAACGAAAGTTCCCCAGTATTCCTACATTCAATATCAAGACGAGGCAGCTGACAAGGATAAACTGAATTTATATCCTACCATTGTTCAGTTTAAATATCCAAAGGCAGGTGAAAATAACTCCAAAGTAAGTGTCTGCGTATACGATGATTACTACAAGTCCATTAAAACCATGAAATTGAGTGATGAGAATGAGGACTTCTATATCCCGGGCATCAAGTGGACTAATGCCGTTGATCAACTGGCAATTTTTAAACTGAACCGCAATCAGAACAGGTTGGAAATGCTGATGGCTAATCCAAGGTCAACGCTCACCAAAGTAGTGTTGCGTCATGACGATAAGTGTTATGCTGATTATGAAAATATGAATTTTATCCATTTCTCGACCGATAACCAGTCTTTTATCGGAGTTAGCGAACAGGATGGCTATCGTCATATTTACCAGTATAATATCAATGGTACGGTTATCAGACAACTGACCAAGGGAAAATGGGATGTAACCGATGTCTATGGGTTTGACGAAAAGAAACAGGTTGTGTATTTTCAATCGGCTGAAATTTCACCACTGCAACGCGATGTTTACGCTGTGGATGTTAAAGCCAGAAGGACAAGGCTTACCGATGGAAAAGGAACTCATAACGGGTATTTCAATGCTACTTTTACTTCCTTTGTTGATAACGCTTCCAGTGTGGAAGTTCCAAATGTCCTGACACTCCGGGCAAATAACGGATCCTCTATCCGTCAGCTGGAGAACAATGCCACGTTGGCTTCAACCTTCAAGGCTTTAAATCTACCGAAGAAAGAGTTTTTCAGTTTTACCACTTCCGAAAACATAAAGCTGAATGGCTGGATTCTAAAGCCTGCTGATTTTGACGCCAATAAAAAATATCCTGTATTGATGGTTCAATATAGTGGCCCTGATTCACAGCAAGTACTTGATAAATGGGCCATCGACTGGGAATACTACCTGGCCTCCCAAAATTATGTTGTAGCTTGCGTGGATGGCCGTGGTACAGGTGCCCGCGGATCTGAATTCCGCAAATGTACTTATGAGCAACTGGGAATCCTGGAAACAAAAGATCAGGTGGAAGCGGCTAAATACCTGGGTCAACAAACCTACATAGATAAAGACCGTATCGGCATTTGGGGCTGGAGTTATGGAGGCACCATGACCCTCATGTGTATGACTACCGGGGAAAAAGTATTCAAAGCAGGAATAGCAGTAGCTCCTGTTACCGACTGGCGGCTTTATAATACTGCTTATACCGAACGTTTCATGCGCCGTCCACAGGAAAATTTCAAAGGATATGATGTCTCATCGGCATTACAACGTGCTGATAAGTTACAGGGTGCCTTATTGCTGGTTCATGGAACTGCTGATGACAACGTACATACCCAGAATACCCTGTTGTATATCGATAAATTAGTTGCAGCCGATAAACAGTTCGAAATGCAATTGTATTCCGATAAAAACCACAGCATCTTAGGCAAACAAACCCGCCGCCATCTGTACACCCGTATGAGTGATTTTTTAATGAAAAATTTATAGTCAATTTCTATACGGATTGTTTTATAAATATAGCCTTATTATATGTTTTAAAACAGTATTTAGAGCCTAAATCCGGCTTCTTTTGCAATGTATACTGGGATAAAAAGTATTAACTTTGTGCTTCGAAATTAGATAAAAAATATATAAAATCCATTTATTAATTAAACTCATTTTTATGAACACTGAAAAGAAAAATTACGCGTTGCCCATTGCAATGATGTTTGCATTGTTTTTTATGATTTCATTTGTAACGGGGCTTCCTAGTCCAATGGGAGTCATTGTCGCAAAACAATTTGGAGCTTCAAACTTTGAATCGCAGTTAGGATTTCTCGCTAACTTTTTAGCGTATGCCTTTATGGGAATTCCCGCAGGTATTATGTTAAAGAAATTTGGGTATAAGACAACAGCATTGGCAGCCATTTTAGTTGGTTTTGTCGGTGTGGGCGTTCAGTACTTCTCAGGAGTGGCTGGAAGTTTCTCTGTTTATTTAACAGGAGCTTTTATTTGCGGTTTTTCAATGTGTATGTTGAATACGGTTGTAAATCCTATGCTTAACACCCTGGGTGGTGGAGGTAATTCCGGAAATAAGTTATTACAGTTCGGTGGTTCTATCAATTCTATCGGTGCAACGATTACTCCCATGTTGGTCGGTTACCTGATGGGAGCGGCTGCCGGTCGTACAATCGAAAAAGCAAATCCGGCACTTTTCCTTGCTATGGGAATTTTTGCATTGGCATTTGTGGTTTTATACTTTGTTGATATACCTGAACCTCACCGGGAAACAGAAACTGAGAGAAAGACAAAACATACTCACAGCCCGCTTTCTTTTCGTCACTTCACTTTGGGTGCCATTGCCATTTTCATTTATGTAGGTATCGAAATCGGAATTCCAAGTACTGCGAATCTTTTTATGACAGCTTCAAGTACGGCTTCAAATGTCGGTCTTGGTCTGGACGCAACAACTGCCGGAAGTATTGTTGGGGTATATTGGTTGTTGATGTTGGTTGGCCGTTTGATCGGTGCTTCTATCGGAACTAACGTATCCAGTAAAACAATGATGATTTCTGTATCATCCCTTGGTTTGCTTTTTATCTTACTGGCCATAATCTGTCCTATTTCTTTATCAATTACGCTCCCTATCCTGTTGACTAAAGTACCTGTCAGTATCATGTTCCTTGTTTTATGCGGATTATGTACTTCCATTATGTGGGGCAGTATTTTCAACCTGGCAGTAGAAGGACTTGGAAAATACACTGCATCAGCTGCCGGTATCTTTATGGTCATGGTTTGTGGTGGTGGAATAGTTCCGCTTCTTCAGGGGTTTGTATCCGATCATTTAGGATATATGAATAGCTATTGGGTTATGTTTATCTGCCTGGGCTATATGTTATTCTATGGTTTAATCGGGTCAAAGAATGTTAATAAAGATATTCCCGTTGAATAAAAGTCTGAAAATGATTTATTTTTATTATTAAAAACAACATATTTAAATTTATATTATGGAAAAGCCATATGTTATAGGCATGGATATGGGTGGTACAAATACCGTTTTTGGTATTGTGGATACCCGTGGAACTGTTATCTCAAAGAGTGCTATCAAAACTTCAACCCACACAGATGTAAATCTGTATATTGATGATATTTATGTTGAACTCAGTAAACTGATTGATGCAGTCGGTGGGATTGATAAGATCAAAGGAATTGGTGTAGGTGCCCCGAATGGTAACTATTATACCGGCAATATAGAATTTGCCCCGAATCTTCCCTGGAAAGGTGTTATTCCTTTTGCAAGCCTGATGGCAGATAGATTTGGTATCCCAACTGCATTAACCAATGATGCGAATGCTGCAGCTGTTGGCGAAATGACTTATGGTGCAGCCCGTGGAATGAAGAACTTTATCATGATTACCCTGGGAACAGGCGTAGGAAGTGGAATTGTTATTGATGGAAAAGTAGTCTATGGTCACGATGGTTTCGCCGGTGAATTGGGCCATGTGATAGTCATGCGCAACAATGGTCGTACCTGTGGCTGCGGTCGTTCCGGTTGTCTTGAGGCTTATGCATCAGCTACCGGTGTAGCCCGTACAGCCCGTGAAATCCTGGAATCCAGCACTAAAAGCAGTCTGTTACGTAATATCCCCATGACGGATATTACTTCGAAAGATGTATTTGATGCTGCCATGGATGGTGATGAAATTGCAAAAGAAATCTTTAATTTTACAGGCAGAATCTTAGGCGAAGCCTTTGCTGATTTTGTTACTTTCAGTGCTCCTGAAGCTATTATTCTTTTTGGCGGACTTTCAAAAGCCGGTGATCTTATTTTAAAACCGATTGTTGAAAACATGGAAAAAAACTTGCTGAATATCTGGAAAGGTAAAGTGAAAGTCCTGTTCTCCGATCTGAAAGAAGCTGATGCAGCCGTATTGGGTGCAAGTGCTTTGGCATGGGAGATTTAATTGCATTAAACATTGAATATTGAGCATTATGCTTTAATGTTTGACTTTTATAAATAAAAAAACCTTTCCGAATTATCTGGAAAGGTTTTTTTTATATCTCAATACTCAATACTCAATGCTTGATGCTATTTAGTGGAATAAGTTTAAGAAGCTCCTGGGTACTGATGTCTCGAAACTCACAATCTCAGTGGTCACCGGATGATAAAAGGCTATTAACCGTGCATGCAATCCCATACGGCCTATCGGGCTAGTCTCGGCACCATATTTCTTATCGCCTATGATCGGGTGACCAATTTCCTGCATGTGAACACGAATCTGGTTTTTACGGCCTGTTTCAAGTTCTAATTCAAGCAAGGTGTAGTTCTCATTCGATTTTATTTTCCGGTAGTGGGTGATAGCCTGTTGTCCTCCGTTGTCCGACTCGCTTGAATGGATCTTTAATGACCGTTCATTCTCCGATAGCCAGGTTACTATGGTATCCTCTTCTTTTTCCACAACGCCTTCCACTACGGCCACATATATGCGGCGGGTAATGATCCGGTGCCAGTTCTCCTGAAGTGTTTGTTGCACTTCACGGTTTTTTGCAAACATAATCACTCCGGAGGTTTCCCGGTCCAGGCGGTGAACTGTATAAATACGGTTCGAAGGAGAGCTTTTCTTCACATGGTTTTTTAGGATGGAGAAAGCAGTTGTTTCTTCACTGTCCCCGGCAATCACGGTGAGCAATCCTTCTTTCTTTTCAACCACGATTAGGTATTCATCTTCAAATAATATCTTCAGTTTCGGGTGTTTCAGCTCAATGTTTCCACGTGAACTATTCACTGCCACCAGGTCGTTTGGTTGAAGCATTTGATTGAATAAGGTGGTAATCTTACTATTTACCATAATCTGACGATGTGCCAGCAATGATTTTACAGAGTTGCGGCTCATTCCTCCCATCTTGGCCAGAAGGAAAGTCATTAATTCTATGGGTTCGGTTGCTTTTAACCGAGTTTCTCTTGGAGGTGGTACTGCTTTAGGTTTATGTCTCATTTTTTTATATTTCGTGTTCTGCGTTCCGCGTTCCGCATTTTGCGTTAAAGTATTACCTTTAACTTATTTATTATTCCTTGTTATTTTATTATGTAAACGTGATCAACTCAATTCACTGAATCAGCCAATCAACCACTTCACTGCATTCATAGCTGCATTTTCGCCATCTACTGCCGATGAAGTAATTCCCCCCGAGTAGCCTGAACCTTCTCCTGCCGGGAAAAGTCCGGTAATCTCAGGATGCATGCCTGTTTCAACGTCACGGGGAATGCGTACTGCTGATGATGAACGGGTTTCTACACCCACTACAACAGCATCATTGGTCAGAAATCCCTGCATCTTACGATCGAACTTTTTAAACCCTTCGCGCAACCTGGAAGATATATTCTCAGGTAACCAAAAGTGTAAAGGCGATGATATCAGGCCGGGCAGATACGAACACTCGGGCAAATCAGCACTGAGTTTACCTCGTACAAAGTCACCCAGCCGTTGCGCGGGAGCTACTTGCCCCTGGCCGCCATTGTTGGTAAAAGCCATCCGTTCCACCGATTGCTGGAATTTAAGACCTGCTAAAGCACCATATGGAAGATACTCTTCCGGGATATCTTCCGGACGTATTTCAACCACAATGCCTGAGTTGGCATAAGGGGAATTCCGTTGTGAGGCGGACATTCCATTCACTACAATTTCGTTGTTGCCACTTCCGGCAGGTACAATATGACCTCCGGGACACATACAGAATGAATAGACCCCCCGTTCGTTCACCTGATCCACCAAACTGTAATTGGCGGCAGGAAGGTATTCACTGCGCGTCTCGCTGTGGTATTGGATCTTATCAATCAGTGATTGTTTGTGTTCGACGCGTACACCCATGGCAAATCCTTTTGGTTCAAGCTTAATGCCTTGCTTATCCAGCATCTCGTAAACGTCATGTGCTGAATGACCGGTGGCTAAAATCAGAGTGTTGGCAGTAAATACACTTCCATCGGTGGTTTTACAGCCGGTAACCTTGTTGTTCTCCAACAGTATCTCTGCCAGCTTTTGTCCAAAATGGATCTCTCCACCACAGGAAATGATGGTTTTGCTTATATTGGCAATAACCACCGGCAGCTTATCCGAACCGATATGAGGATGTGCTTCGTACAGGATGTTGTCGTTGGCTCCATGGAAATGAAAAACGTCCAGGATGTTTTGGGTATTCCCTTTCTTTTTTGACCGGGTATATAGTTTCCCATCCGAAAAAGTACCGGCACCTCCTTCACCAAAACAGTAGTTGGAATTAGGATCGATGCCATTGTTTCTGTGTAGTTGTGCAATATCGACCTTGCGTTCGGTTGTATGTTTACCCCGTTCCAGGATGATGGGCTTAAATCCGGATTCGATCAGTTTTAATGCTGCAAACAATCCTGCAGGTCCCGCTCCGATAATCAATACGGGAGTTTTACCGGCCACGTTTTGATAGTCAAAAGTAGGATTGACATGCTCAGGAGGTATTTCATCCCAGTATACCTCTACAGTCACTATTACTTTGGGCAGATAGGCGCGTGAATCGATCGATTTCCGTATCGTTCTGATCCTGTTAATACTCTTTGGAGAAATCTCCAATTTGTCAGCCACTTGTTTCGCAAGCAGATCCTCTTTGAAAGCCTGCTCAGGCGTAAGTGTCAGTTGAATCTCGTTATGCATATAGTCAGATAATTATCTTTGTTTTCAAATAAAGTGCAAAGATACACAATTAATCAATCATACGCATTCGGGTATGTCCGGGTAGGTGTAAAGATACCCTGAATAATCCCATGGAATCAACTGATGAAGGTCTCCGGGATGAATCAGTAGCATTTCGCCTGTCATTAACCTCAAACCTTTCAAACCTCAAACTTTTCAAACCCTTTAAACCCTAAATTCTTCAACCGCGCAACCTGGAACGCAGAAACGAAAGAGTTTCAAGTACTATAAAATAAAAAATCCGCTATAAAGTTTATTTATAGCGGATTAATATTCAGTCAGTGATCCGGAAGGGATTCGAACCCTTGGCCTTCGCCTTAGAAGGGCGTTGCTCTATCCAGCTGAGCTACCAGACCAAATAATTGATATACAAGACGTAATATCCAATTAAACCCTTTAAAGATGTTCCCGGTTTAAAAGCGTATTATTAAATTTGAGCTGCAAAAGTAGTCCTTTTTTTGGTAAGAAACAACAGTTTTACCTAAAAAAGGGGAAAGACACCGATTATTTGGGGAAAAAACGCTAATTTTGTAAACTGAAAAATAAGATTAATTAAACATTACTCAGAACGATGAAGGTATTAAAATTCGGCGGAACATCCGTAGGTTCAGTCAATGGCATATTAAGTGTAAAAAAGATTGTAGAGGCACAGGACGAACCGGTTATTGTAGTGGTGTCGGCTCTCTCGGGAATTACCGACCAGCTTTACAGCATTGCCAAGTTAGCCTGCGATGGTGATAAAAAGTATCTGGAGGATTACGAACACATGTTTTCACGCCATGTGGACATGATAGACGGGGTGATTGCCATAGAACTAAAAGATGATGTCCTGAAACAGGTGCAGTTGTTGTTTAACGACTTGTCCAATATCTTCCGCGGAGTATTCCTGATTAAGGATATTTCTACTAAAATCATCGATACCATTGTCAGTTACGGAGAATCAATATCCTCTATCATTGTATCGGCTGCTATAACCGAGGCGGTGCATTTCGACTCCAAAACATTTATCAAAACTGAAAATCAATTCGATAAACACATCGTTGATTTTGAGAAGACTAATGCACTCATCAGGCAGCATTTTGAAAATGCACCCCGGATCTGTGTCTGCGGCGGGTTTATATCTACGGATTCAACCACCAATTTTATAACCAATTTAGGACGTGGAGGCTCCGATTATACGGCAGCCATCATTGCTGCTGCCCTGCATGCGTCTATCCTTGAAATATGGAGTGATGTCGATGGATTTATGACTGCCGACCCACGGATTATCAATAATGCCTATGTCATTGAAAAACTAAGCTTTATTGAAGCCATGGAACTTTGCAACTTTGGGGCTAAAGTGATTTATCCTCCTACTATATTCCCTGTATTCCATCAGAATATACCTGTCAAAATAAAAAACACCTTTAATCCCAAAGCCGAAGGTACTTATATCTCCCGAGAAAAGACCGGTGAGGCAGGCAAGGCTATAAAAGGGATTTCTTCCATCAATGATACTTCCCTGATTACTGTACAAGGGCTTGGAATGGTCGGAGTGATCGGGGTAAATTCCAGGATATTCAGGGTGCTGGCTATAAGCGGCATCTCAGTCTTTATGGTTTCTCAGGCTTCATCGGAAAATACTACTTCCATTGGGGTTCGAAATGCCGACAGTGCGTTGGCTGTTGAGGTATTACGCAAAGAATTTGCGTATGAAATAGGACAGGGTGAAATCAATGAGATTTTTTCGGAAGATGACCTGGCTACGGTAGCTATCGTTGGGGACAATATGAAACGAACTCCGGGTATTGCCGGAAAGTTGTTCGGGACACTTGGACGCAACGGGATCAATGTGGTTGCCTGTGCACAGGGAGCATCCGAAACGAATATTTCATTTGTCACCGACCGTAAATCTCTGCGCAAGGCGTTAAACGTGATTCACGATTCATTCTTCCTGTCGGAATACCAGGTGCTGAATATCTATGTTGCCGGGATTGGGACAGTAGGTGGGAGCTTGTTGAACCAGATAAAAAAACAACAGGAGCTGCTTATGTCGCAAAACGGGCTGAAACTGAATGTTGTGGGCATAGCTTCGAGTAAAAAAATGTTGTTCTCACGCGAAGGGATTGACCTGGATCATTATGCAGAAGAACTTAAAAATAATGGTGTTGATGCATCCCCGGAACTTATATGCCAGGAAATTCTGCACTTGAATATATTTAATTCAGTATTTGTGGATTGCACGGCTAATTCCCAAATCTCCGATTTGTATCATACCCTGTTGCAAAGTAATATCTCGGTGGTTGCTGCCAATAAAATCGCAGCATCCTCTTCGTATGAAAACTATATAAACCTGAAGGAAACAGCCCGTAAAAGAGGAGTGAAGTTTTTGTTCGAAACGAATGTCGGAGCAGGGTTGCCCATTATCAATACGATGAATAACCTGATTAACAGCGGTGATCACATTCAGAAAATGGAAGCAGTACTATCAGGAACTCTCAATTTTATATTCAATACCATCAGTGAGGAGATCCCGCTAAGCAAGGCTATCCTGATGGCCAAGGAAGCCCGGTTTGCAGAGCCTGATCCACGAATTGACCTGAGTGGGAAAGATGTGATCAGAAAGCTGGTTATCCTGGCTCGTGAAGCAGGATATAAAGTGGAACAAAGCGATGTGATCAAGAACCTATTTATCCCGGATAAGTATTTTTCCGGCAGCCTGGATGATTTCTGGAAAACAGTACCTGAATTGGATGCTGATTTTGAACAAAAACGTAAAGCACTTGCGGCTCAGGGAAAACGCTGGCGATTTGTAGCCACTATGGAAAACGGTATCTGTGAAGTAGGCCTGCGTGAAGTGGATAACCTGCATCCGTTCTACGATCTGCAGGGAAGCAATAATATCATTCTCATCACTACCGAACGGTATAACGAGTACCCAATGATGATCAAGGGATATGGGGCAGGGGCAGGAGTTACTGCTGCCGGAGTCTTTTCTGATATTATGAGCATTGCCAATATCCGATAACATTCATATGAACCTGCTGCATAAAATACTTACTGGATTGTTCCTCTGTTTTTGGCTCATGGCCTGTACGAAGCAAAGCCCTCAAACTCCTTCAAACAAAGGTCACGTAGCCGATAAAAATACAGTTTCGTTACTTGCCATCAATCAAAATCTGGCAAAGAAAGAAGACAGCCTGCTTAAAAAGTTCGCTCTTCAACAGGACAAAACATTCCGGAAAAGTCAATTAGGCTTTTGGTATAAGATATATCCTGTGGGATCTGGATCCGTAGTGAAGGATTCTGTCATTTGTAAGTTCTCCTGCAAAGTTTTGTCTTTAGCCGGGAAAGTGCTTCAGGAGGAGCACAAACAAATCGTCATAGGAAAAAAACAGGCGCTTACCGGATTGGAAGAAGGCTTAAAACTAATGCATAAAGGCGATAGTGCCACGATTATTGTCCCATGGTACCTGGCGTACGGGATGAAAGGAAATGGTCCTGCCATTCCTGCGTATACTTCTATTATTTACAAGGTAAAAGTACTCAATTAATTTTTTGAGATATAGGCATTTATTATTTTATTTCACTAAATAGTAAACTACATATCTTATAACTTTATTTATTTTCTTAACTTTTGATTGTCATTATTTAATCGGATATTTGTATAAAAATAAACTACTGATATGAAACGGATTTCTTATCTATTTTTTCTGATTTTCCTTGCTTCTATTTTTGCTTCATCTTGCAGCAGTACTAAGACTTACGCACAATTACTGAATGAAGAACAGGATTTAATTGATGGATTTATTAAACGAAACAATATACTGGTTGTTTCAACTTTCCCGACAGATACCCCTTGGGTGAAAGACGGAAGAGATATTTATGTACTGATAAAAACGAGCGGTTTGTATTTTCACCTGATCAACCCGGGAGATTCTTCCAAAGTAAAAGACAACCCCGATACTTTAGTCCTGAAAAATAAGGTGGTTCCACGTTTCAAGCAATACACACTGGGAGTTCCTTCCGATACAATCAGTAACTGGTCAACAATTGATTATCCATTTCCGGCTACTTTTGTGTATGGTGATCTGACCATGTCCTGTAAAGCTTTTCATGAAGCTGCCTTTTATATGAAAAGAAATAACTCCGAAGCTAAACTGATTGTCCCTTCCAAAATCGGATTTAATGCTGATATGATGAGCGTTACTCCATTGGGATTTGATCTTAAAATTAAAATTCAAAAATAAGTTCCTTCAATAAGTCTGCATTTCTAAACCAGACTTTAAGCAGCTACTCAAATCATTTGTTTAACCATTTTCATACATGACACTTATCAAATCTATTTCAGGTATTCGCGGTACTATGGGCGGACCTGTTGGTGATGGATTAAATCCATTGGATATTGTTCGTTTTACGGCAGCTTATGCCACTCAAATCAAAGAAAACCATACGGAGTCTACTAAAATTGTTGTGGGTCGAGATGCCCGCATCTCCGGCGAAATGGTGAATCAGGTAGTAATAGGTACCTTATTGGGCATGGGTTTCGATGTCGTGAATATCGGAATGGCAACTACCCCTACCACCGAATTGGCAGTGACTATGGAAAAGGCAGCAGGGGGAATCATCCTGACGGCAAGCCATAATCCTAAACAATGGAATGCATTGAAGCTGTTGAATGAAAAGGGCGAGTTTTTAAATGCCCTGGAAGGTGAGAATGTATTGAAAATAGCATTCGAAGAAAGTTTTATATTTTCACCGGTTGATGAAATAGGTAAGCTGACTGAAGATTTTTCCTATACCCAAAAACATATTGAAAGCGTCTTGAAACTCGACCTGGTCGATGTAGAGGCTATTAAAGCTGCAAATTTCAAGGTGGCTGTCGATTGTGTTAATTCAGTGGGAGGAGTCGTTATACCGGCTCTGTTGACCGCTCTGGGCGTAACTAAAGTAGAGAAACTCTATTGTGAACCTAACGGACAATTCCCTCACAACCCGGAACCACTGCCTGAACATCTGACGGAGATCTCTTCCCTCATGACTACCGTGAAGGCTGATGTAGGGTTTGTAGTTGATCCTGATGTAGACAGGCTGGCTATCATTTGTGAAGATGGAAGTATGTTCGGCGAAGAATACACCCTGGTTTCCATTGCAGATTACGTACTTCAACATACCCCGGGGAATACAGTCTCGAACCTGAGCTCTACCCGCGCTTTAAGAGATGTGACTGCTAAGTACGGCTGCACCTATACGGCTGCTGCTGTTGGAGAGGTTAATGTTGTTGCGGCTATGAAAGCCACTCATGCCATTATCGGGGGAGAAGGCAATGGAGGGGTGATTTATCCTGCCAGCCATTACGGAAGGGATGCTTTGGTTGGTATTGCATTATTCCTGACTCACCTGGCTAAATCAAAGCTCGCGGTATCAGCCTTACGTAAGACTTATCCGGAATACTATATCTCTAAAAATAAAATCCAATTAACGCCTGCTATCAATGTAGACGATATCTTGAAGACTATCAAGGAATCCTATAAACAATATGAAGTCAATGATATTGACGGGGTGAAGATTGATTTCCCGACTGGTTGGGTTCATTTGCGCAAATCCAACACCGAACCGATTATCCGTATTTACTCTGAAGCGCGTACTCCTGAACAGGCCGAAGGATTTGCTACTGCGATCATCGAAGAAATTAAACGTATTGCCAATATCTGATACAACAGGTAATTACTAAAAACAAAAAGGACTGATTCAGATATGAATCAGTCCTTTTTGTTTTTGGTGTTCCGGTTGAACTTTTACTTCTTTACTGTTGCTGCCGGATTCTTTATTGCAGGCTTTACGGCAATGGGTAGTGGCACCGGCGTCTTGACAGGACTCGTAACGACAGGTGGAGCCGTAGAGGTAGCAGAAGTAGGCGCTGTGGATTTGGCGCTCTCATTCAGCGGGAAAATGCCCTGTGGGTTCTTTATCTTGTAATGCGTCATGGTCTCGTTCGATTCAAAGCCCATTCCGGTGATGATACGGGTTGACTGAGTGATCTTGATTAGTGTATCGGAATAAAACTTTTGTTCCCGTTGATTCCAGAATAGTTTTTCCGTTTCAAACAGTTCCCCTTGCAGATTCATGGCCCTTACTTTCCCGCGCAATATCCAGAGTTGTTCATTCTCATTGAACCGGGCATATTTGCTGGAAATATTAGCATCTACTTTCATGTTTGGATCAAATTTCTCAAAATAGATGCCATCCGGAAACTCCTGATAAGGCTGTAAAGATTTATCAAAAACATCCCAGCGTGTGGCAGTGATACGGTACCGCGTAATGCCTGAGTCGGAAATAATGGTAGTAACTTCTGTGGCATGTAGTTTCGGTAATTTCGTACGGTCTACAATTGCACCGATTTTATCCGGCTTTTCATTGTTGCACGAACCCAAAAACAATAAAAGCAATAAACCGGAAGCAATTTGTTTGCTTATAGCTAATGCTTTTAATTGTAAAATGTGTGACGTAAACCGTCTCATTTTAATCATTCTATATGTTTTGTTTACCGCTTGCGGTTAGAGTTTGCGTTTAAAGAACCAATGTTCATTAAATACAATATTCAGGTTTATTTTAAAATAATCTTCCCGTAGCATGTTGGTGTCTCCGATTTTACCATATTCCAACGAGGCGTTCAACATCGAAATTGAATTGGTGGCTTTGTTATACAGGGGTAGGCCAAGTCCGCAGGTTAAGCCGTAGTTCTTTGGTTGGGATGCTCCCGAAACATTGTAGTACGAATCACTTAAGTTGAAACCTGCACGATAGCGTATTCTGTCGGCAAATTTCCTGCCTGTTGGTTTTGGTTGGTATTCAGCTCCAATGGCTAATTTCGAACGGTTATTTAAATTCTCATCGTTCTTTTTAGTTTCCGGATCCCAGAAGAACTTCGTATCTTTCCAGGCTTGTAATGAATAATCGATTCCGATTGATATCTTTTTGTCGTATGTGTAATTTAATCCAAACCCATACATGGTAGGCAGTTCAAACTGATAACCCCGTGAGACGGTATCTGTCAGGACTCCCGAAGTGATTTTTGTGAAGTCCCCGTTCAGCTTTTGTTTTTGTTCGTAAATCAATCCCAGCGTTACATCATGCTTTTCATTAAAGGTAGTGTAATACTGTGCTCCCAGTCGAAACCTGAAGTTGTTGGCCCTGATGGTATTCACCTGTGTCGTGCCGGTAAAGCCGGTAGTCGATGCAAAGCTTACGTCGCGGTAGTTGTTAATCGTTCCATACATGTAGTAAGCATTGATACCAATAGACAAATGGTTGAACAGCTTTGCCGAGATTCCCATATAGACCTGGCTAAATCCGCCAGTGCCGATAAAACTCCGGGTAGAACTGATACTATCCATTTTCGCAGTGTTTGTCGGAATCAGATTAATGCTGTCCGAACTGAAATTATACCCTGCAAATGAGTATGGCAATAATCCCGCACTGAAACCCAATTTCTTTGACAATGGGAATTGCATGGTGATGTACTCTAAATTTGCATTAAAAGTATTATTCTTGCCGTTTTGATTCGAAAATCGGGATATTAATGCTGAACTTCCGATGTCAAACATGAAAGTCATGCTGTCCACGCTGCTGTATGAGGCCGGATTCACTGTATTTATGCTGGTGCTCGATCGGGAACCAATGGCTACGCCTCCAAGTGCCCGTTGCTCACCATTGTTTGTGTCACTGATATCTCCGTACCCAAACCGGGTGTAGGGGGAATTCGTATTGTTTTGACCGTTAGTGAACTGAGCGAAAATGATTGACGCAAGTACGAGAAGTAAAACCTTGTTTTTATACATTGTATAGGAGGATGCGGTTGAGGCCGATTAACACTAAATTTCGTTCTGCAAAGATGGCATTTTTTAGCTTGGTATCAAAGTAAAAAGTGCTACCACCTGTTAAAAAAGTAGAAAGTTGTGGATATTTAATTTTTAAAGCGTCTATATAACCATCTATCTCGAAAACAATGCCATAAAGTGCTCCCGACAGGATAGCCGATTCGGTGGAATTTCCCAGCAGCGGACTCTCCGTTTTGGGACTTACTACCGGCAGCTTCTGTGTGAATTCATGAAGCGAGCGCAACCTCAGGGTCAGACCCGGTGCTATGTTTCCCCCCAGGAAGTGCCCGGAAGCTGTTATAAAGTCATACGTAATGGCTGTCCCTGCATCAATCACCAGGATATCGCGGTTTGGTTTCAGGTATGCTGCCCCGACTATGGCTGCCAGGCGGTCCTTTCCCAAGGTCTCCGGCGTGGCATAATCATTTTCCACCGGCACGGGGGTTGTATGGGTTAACTCAATGAAGTCCCGAACCTGAATTCGCAATTCCTCCACCAGGGCCGTATTTTCGGCCAGGACACTTGAAATGATGCAGCTTTGAATGCTAAACTTCTCCAGGATTACCTGCAACTCCTTTTCCCCAAATTGTTCGTAACAAAAATCTTCTATCAATTCATTGTGATTGAATAGGCCCACTTTCGTCCTCGAATTCCCCTGGTCAATACATAAATTCATACTCGTTTGGTTGATTTGTCCTTTAATGAAGCCTGTCTGCAGAACATGCGTCCCGGAACCTTACAGGATCATCTTCTCAATAGGCACTACCAGGATCCCTTCTGCCCCGAGGGCTTTCAGCTTGCCGATAATATCCCAGAATCTTTTTTCATCAATCACTGCATGCAACGAGTTCCAGCCTTCTTTTGCCAATGGCATGATCGTTGGGCTTCTCATCCCGGGTAGCACTTCAATGATTTTATCTATATTTTCAGTTGGGACGTTCATTAAGATATACTTTTTATCTTCTGCCATTTTGACGGCATCAAACCTGAAAAGTAATTCGTCCAGTATGGTTTGTTTCTCGGCTGTCAGTTTTGGGTTCGAAACTAGAATAGCTTCCGATTTCATCAACACTTCCACTTCTTTCAAATGATTTGTGATCAACGTGCTTCCCGAGCTGACGATATCGAATATCCCATCCGCCAGTCCAATGCTTGGGGCAATTTCCACTGATCCGGTAATCACGTGGATGTCAGCGGTCACATTCTTCTCTTTCAGGAAGTCGCCCAGGATCTCCGGATAGGAAGTCGCAATGACTTTTCCGTTGAACCAGGAAATCCCCGGATAGTCCACTTCCTTGGGAATGGCGAGTGAGAGCCTGCATTTGCTAAATCCCAGCCTTTTTGTCAAAAGAACATTTTTCTTCTTTTCAGCATATTCATTCTCGCCCACTATTCCGATATCGGCTACCCCATCAGCTACCGATTGAGGTATATCATCATCCCGCAGAAATAATACTTCCAGCGGGAAGTTCCGTGCCGGAAGGAGTAAGAGCCTTTTCCCCGATTCCAGTTTAATCCCTGACTCAGTGAGTAACAACATCGTCTCCTCATTCAATCGCCCCTTGGCCTGTACTGCTATTCGTAACATAAACCTTTGATTTATTATATTTGCCTGCAAAGGTACAAAAAATGCCTGAATGCAGAATTTATTACAAAAAAAAGTCCGTTATCGAGATAACGGACTTGAATGCCTGCAAGAATTTCTTTTTGCGTTAGCTTTTTTTTACTTAACCTTTGTTGTATCAACAGCTGTAGAATCAACGACAGTTTTAGTTGAATCAACTGTAACAACGGTAGAATCTACTTTAGTAGTTGTTTCAGCTGCTTTAGGTTTACATGATGCGAAAGCCATAGCTACCACAAAAAATAAAATTACTTTTTTCATTTCTTTTAAACTTTTAAAATTTAACATGTTTGTTTTGCAATTCAAATTCCCTGCAAAGTTACTACATTTTTTTATTCAGCATTAATAAATATCACTTTTTTTTAAAATATATTTTGGTTTGAGGCTTATTTAATATATTATGTATATAATTAATATAAAATATATAATATTAGTGCTCTTTTCTGCCCCGGTCAAAAAAAAAGTCCGTTAGATAAATCTAACAGACTTTCGACTCGTAATTTTAATTACGGGCGCTTTTTTACTTAACAGCAGTTGTGTCAGTAGCAACAGTAGCAGAATCAGTAGCTACGGTATCAACAGCAACAACGGTAGAATCAGCTTTAGGAGCTTCTTCAGCTTTTTTAGGTGCACAAGATGCGAAAGCCAAAGCTAAAACGCAAAACAAAAATACTTTTTTCATTA